>Ga0116151_10000021_pt1 | contig 151165 bp, 142 predicted proteins | sample AD_UKC117_MetaG_FD_89893 | JGI IMG/M metagenome (GOLD analysis project Ga0116151, IMG submission 89893) | Active sludge microbial communities of municipal wastewater-treating anaerobic digesters from Hong Kong - AD_UKC117_MetaG | ecosystem: Engineered > Bioreactor > Anaerobic > Digestate...
AAGAGGGATTCGAACCCCCGGAGGTGTTACCCTCAACAGTTTTCAAGACTGCCGCAATCGACCACTCTGCCATTCCTCCTTTGCGGGTGCAAATATAGGATGCTTTTTAAAAAAAATAGTGCATGATTTTAAATATTTTCCCGAGCGAAGGGTATAAATCCTAATTTTGTGGCATGGATGCTTGGTACTTTATCCCCTCATTGATTTTGGTTGGATTTGTCGTAGGGTTTATCAATACCATCGCTGGAGGAGGCTCCTTGCTTTCTTTACCCTTATTGATCTTTTTTGGATTGCCCCCAGCAACCGCCAATGGGACCAACAGGGTGGCCATCGTCATTCAAACCTTCATAGCGACCCTAGGGTTTCGCAGCAAGGGTGTCGCTACTTTTCCCTTCAATACCTATGTGGGCATTTCGGCACTTTTTGGTGCTATTATTGGGGCTAAGATTGCAGTGGAAATTGATGAACGGCTTTTCAACAAAATCCTCGCCATCATTATGGGCGTAGTGATGGTGCTTATGTTCATCAAACCCAAAATCAACATCAGCGAACTCAACGAACGGCTGCAGGGAAAATACCTGGCACTGGGAATGGTGGTGTTTTTCATTTTGGGCATTTACGGGGGCTTCATCAATGCAGGGATTGGATTCCTTATCATTTTATACCTGCATTGGGTACATCACATGAGTTTGGTTCGTACCAATGCGACCAAGGTTTTTGTGGTATTTCTGTATTCCATGGCCGCATTGGTCGTCTTTATCCTCAACGACAAAGTCGATTTTATGGTGGGTCTGATCCTGGCCATTGGCAATGCATCCGGGGCGTGGATTTCCAGTAGGCTTTCCGTGAAAAAAGGGGATGGGTTCATTAGGACGTTCTTGATCGTCATGGTTGCCGTGCTGGCTATTAAGTTGTGGTTTTTTGAAGTATAAGGGAATGTTTTGGTGCTATTAGGTCAAACAATCCCTTGAATTTGATTTGCAGCAGTAACTATCCTAAATTTGTAATTCACAAAAAGAATCCATGGAAACCCAACTCCTTGAAAAACTGCGTTGGCGCTATGCCTGTAAAAAGTTTGATGCTTCGAAAAAGCTCTCCCCTCAAAAATTACAGCTTTTGAAGGAAGCCTTCAATCTTACCGCAACCTCGTATGGATTGCAACCCCTAAAAATGATGGTGATTGGCGATGAAGAGCTCAAAGCACAATTAGTACAGCACAGCATGAACCAATTGCAGGTTCGTGATGCGTCACACCTTTTGGTTTTGTGTATTGAGGATGAAGTCAATGAAGCCTTTATCAAAGGACACTTTCAACGGGTAGGGAATATCCGGGACACTTCGCGGAGTATTTTGGAACCTTATGAAAAAGCGCTCATTCATTCCTTCGCCCAAAAAAAGGATGAAGAAATCCGTCATTGGATGATCAACCAGGCCTATTTGGCGTTGGGCAATATGTTGACGGTTTGCGCTGTGGAGGACATCGACGCTTGTCCCATGGAAGGTTTTGAACCAGAACACTACGATCGTATCCTGGGGTTACAGGAGCTGGGTTTGAAATCGGTTTTGGTACTTCCCGTGGGATATCGAGCAGATGACGACTTTTTTGCTACCCTTAAAAAAGTTCGTAGGGGCGTGGAGGATGTCATTATTGAACTATAAAAAAAGGGTCTCGACGAGAGACCCTTTTTAATGGTAGTAATGGGATTTGGAATCTATTCCATTTCCCCAATGTGTTTTTTATAGAACTTAAAGGCTTCGTGAGCGACATCCCTTCCCAGTTGCAAACCTGCAATGTTATCAGATTGGATATGATACCCACCCAAAACCCTTGAAATTCCTGCCATTTCAGCCGTCTTGCTGAAGGTGGGAAACTGCAGGGTAATGGTATCCCCAAGATTATCGGGTTCGGTAAGATAACCCGCCACAAGGGTCACGCTGTCTCCAAATTCGTCACTACCCGTCCAAAGCTTCAAGGCTTCTGAACATCCACCACTGATGGTACTGTGCCCAGAAGTATAACTTGGAAATGGGGGACACAAAAAGGTATCCGGACTGTAGGGTCGCCATTGCTTGCCATCCATATCGATCATGCCCTTGCCGACACCACCCCAAGCTTTGATGACTTGATCTTGATAGTATTTGTGCACTAGGGCGTAAGGTCGTGCCGAATCGTAAAACATTTTGGAATCCCAAGAAGCAATAAAGGCATCCATAGCCACCACTTGATTGTAAAAGAACATTTTAACGTCTTCATCCAAGGTGTGGTTGTCCCTTCGGGCTACGGCTTGGGCAAATTTCAACCAGTGACCGGCTTGCTGTACCGATTGGGGCCCGTCTCGCATAAATTCGACCAACGCCTTTTGTTCGTCGGTCAAGTTGGCCTGCAATTCAATCACTTCTTTTACTTCTTGCTCCATTTGGGGGGAACCCACTTTTGGAGGAGGTCCGGGCCTGAACTGATCGCCCGATTTCAAGGCGATTGGCTTTACTTTATCCCAGAATGGAGTCAGACAAGCGGGAGCAAATTTGCCCCCTTTGCCGTCGGAGAAGTATTTGGGTTGCCAACGGTCGATGTCCACCATTTTGTCCACAGGATTTACAGGCTCGTATCCAACATAATTGAAATAAGCCTCTCCGTTGCTACCTTCTTCTTCACCGTATTGGTTGGCCCCATCATTATGACGGGCTTCAATAACCATTTTAGCGGCAAGGTTTCCAATCCCTTCCGGAGTATTCGGATCCAAGGATTCGTTATTGGGATCCAAGCCCAGTGCGACCATCTTATCGGCCCAAAGCTGCTTGTCCGTAAAATAGTATTCGTTTAGGGCTCTATAGGCAGCATAGCTGATGGCGATCTCCTTATTTTTCAGGGTTTGCTCGTCTTCAGGTCGGCGTTCTACGCCGCTAAGATATACTGGAGTCGCTTTCGCATCGTAACGCGACCAAGCATCAAACATGGAAACGAATATCAACCCCAGATACCTGGAGGTGATGGTAGGTCTTGGTTTGAAACGTTCCGTATCATTGGCAGTACCCAAAATAGCCATTTCACTCCATTGATAGGCAACATTGTCGACCCCCCGAGGCTCTTCTGTAGTCATGGCTTCGGAGTCTTTCTGTTCGTTTGCATTTTTACAACCAATGAGAAGGGTTGCAAAACATACAAACAGTACTAACTTTTTCATTATATGCTTATTTGATTAGGAAGATGGGTCAAAGATATCAATTAAAATGAAAAAGCACTCCTTTGGAGTGCTTGTTTTATGAAGTTGCTACCGCTTTTATTCGATGATACCCCCACAGCTTACCCGAGCTCCTGCATTTCCGCTGGGCTGTGAAGTAAAATCGTCGGCACCCTCATGGACAATGATGGCCTTGCCTAAAACATCTTTATTGGCATCCCCGCAACCAATACACCATTGATCGGTGGTTAGGGTGATACTTCCTTCGCCGTTTTCGTTGGCTTCAAAGTTTCCAATATCCCCTAGGTGGTACCCTCCGGCATCTCCCCATTTTCCATGAGGTTGGAAGGTGGGATTCCAATGGCCCCCAGAAGAGGTTCCATCTTCAGCGGTGCAATCGGCTTTTTCATGTATGTGAATGGCATGTATTCCGGGTTTCAAGCCATAGAGGCGTGCCGTAAAAGTAACTTGACCGTTCTCTTCCACAAAAGAAACCTTTCCCATAGCGGTGCTCCCACTTTTGGACGCCAATTCAAAATCCACTTCCTTCTTCATGGGCATTTCTTCTTTGGTCATCGACTCCGTCATTTCTTCTTGATTTTCTTCCATTTCTTTTTTCTCTTGATTTTTACAGGAGATGAATGCCAAAATGCTCAAGGCAATTACTGAAATTCGCAAATGTTTCATGACTTAATTTTTTAGTTTTTATTAAAGTTAAGGGCTTTTATAAAAAGCCGCAAATTTATCCTTCCTTATTTTCAACCGATTCCTTGCGCCAATCGATTTCCCACCAAAACCCCAATTGAAAGCGATCATAATTGATTCCTGTAAAATGGTTTTTCATATAACCTACCTGTGCGGTGAGTTTGGGAGTGAATTTATATCCGATGGCCCCGTACAATCTATTTTGTCCGAAAATAGGTTCCTGCAAGTTGACAAATAGTTCGTCATAGGCCGATACAAACCATTTTTCCGAAAGGGGGTAGGTCAACCGAAGTAGGTACCGCATACGGTGCTGTGTATCTGAAGCTCCAGAAGGGCTTTTCAGAAAGCGATGCTCCAGACGGTATCGGTGGGTAAGACTGAGATTTCCCAATTTGTTTTTAAGAACGGCTTGTTCAAAAATGCGATGCTCAATAAGTTTTTTTTCACCTGGTATTTCCTCAAAAGTCTGATCGGTTGGGATATAGCCATATCCAAGGGTTGCAGAAGTGTTTTTATCGAAATGGTAATTTACCCCGGTACGCAGTAGCAGTTGGTTAAGGTTCTGCCCAAATTCGTAGGTACGGTACTGAATTTCAGAATGAATGCTCCAATGATCGGCTACCCGGTGGGTGGCAAAAAACATGAACCAAGAACCCAAATGACCTTCTCCACGGTCTTGGGCAACTGCGGGGAAAATGCTGCAGAAAAGCACTAATGGAATGATGAATTTTTTAATCATGCAATGCGGTTAATCCAGTGAAAAAGTTTTGGTTTCCTTAAAGGGTGATAGGGTAAGTGTTTCCATTTTTGATCGGTAATCTGCCCAATCGGTATTGAAAAACATATTGGTTTCCTGAAGGGCACCATTTAAGGCTTCTTTTGCCTGTTGAATGAGGCGTTCTTCCGTAGCAGTCTGGCCATTGGGCCTACTGTTGCTATAGTAACGGGCCGTTCCGATGCGTTCCATCACCGAAGGCTCTGGAGTATCTGTAATGCCCTGGCGTTCGTCTTCTTTCCCTAAATAAAGGGCTACCACCGAATCTATTTTTTTCGTGATTTCCTTACCCAGTTTCAAAGGCTCCTTATAGGCTTCTTCATCCTTTTCCTTCAACCGTTTGTTGAATTCCTCCACCGTAGTTTTACTTTCAATCAATTGTTTTACGGCATCGGCAGCCGTCTGGGTCATTTTTTCCAGTTCCTTGCTTGCTGCATAGCTTTCATTGATGGATTTTTGAGAAATTTCCAAACGGGGATCGCTTTCTACTTTTAAGGTAGTTTCCGAAGTGAGGTCCCTATACTGCAGTATGGCCCTGTAAGTTCCCGGTTTCACCTGAGTACCACCCGGCTCATTTTCACGCTTTCTAATAGTGCGTGAAGGGCGATCGACACCCGCTTCGTCTAAGTACCATTGCCATTGGTAGATGCCACTGCTATCGGGAATTTTTCGCTTCAGGGTACGAATCAATCGGTCGCCGTCATAAATTTTGAGGTACAGACTATCTTTACTGGGACCTTTTGGTTTTTCCATATCTGTATCGGTGCTGTCTTTGTCTTCCTTTGTTTCTTCTTTCGGTTTTTCTTTTTGCTGAAAAAAGAATCTAAAACCAGCTCCGTAAGAACGGTTTTCCCCGTTAAACAAAGCATCGGCACCGAAACGACTTCCCGTGGGTTGCTGGTAGGCTGCTTCATAAGCTGTGGGAGGATTGAAAAGTTTGATGGTTTCATTCAATACCGTGGGGTTCTTGGCAATGGCTCGCAAAGGGCGCACATCATCCAACACCCAAGCGGCTCGACCAAAAGTGCCAATGATCAAGTCCTGTTCCCTAGGATGTATGATGAGGTCCTTTACCGAAACCGTTGGAAAGCCTTGCGTCCATTTGTTCCAGTCCTTTCCAGCGTTGATGGAGACGTAAAGGCCATCGTCAGTTCCCAAGAACATCAGATTTTTTTCGATAGGGTCTTCCAAAATGCACAAAGCATAACTCAAAACATCACTCTGATCAACAATGCGCTCCCAGGTTTTGCCATAATCCCTGGTTCTAAAAGCATAGGGGGTGTAATTGAACCTTCGATAGTCATTGGCTACCAATAAGGCTTCGCCTTGTGCTTTGTTGGAAGCTTTAATTTGGGTAATCCAACTTCCAGTGGGCAGTCCTTTAATATTTTGGGACACATCGATCCAGTTTTGACCTCCATTTCGAGTATACTGAACCTTTCCGTCATCGGTCCCCACCCATAGCATGTTTCGTTCCATAGGGGACGGCTCAATGACCAAAATGGTGGTGTAATTTTCTGCTCCCGTAGCGTCCATGGTCAAACCACCACTTTCATCCTGCTTTTGCTTTTCAGGGTCGTTGGAAGTAAGATCGGGGGAAATGAGTTCCCAAGTGAGGCCTTTGTCGGTACTTTTATGAACAAACTGACTTCCGAAGTAGAGCGTACTGTTGTCGAAGGGATCGATGTTGATGGCACTGTTCCAATTGAATCGCAATTTGACTTTGGGATCGGGATGGGTGGGACGAACGATGTAATTATTACCGGTTACCCAATCGTAGCGACTTACATAACCCTGCTGACTCATGCTCCATCCATACCTGCTGTCATCGCGATCGGGGACCACATCGAAACCATCCCCGAAGGAGATCTCCTGCCAATAGCTATTACGGATTCCCTGATCCTTCCAAACATACGCAGGTCCACGCCAACTGCCATTGTCCTGCATCCCTCCATACACATTATAGGGAAATTCGTTATCCACGGCAATATGATAAAACTGGGCCACGGGGAGGTTGCCGATAAACCGCCAAGTCTTTCCACCGTCTTTGGTAATATTTAGGCCACCGTCATTACCGTCCATCATAAAATTTCCATCTTGCGGATGGATCCACCAAGCATGATGATCGGGATGTACCCCATTATCCACTCCGTAAGCTGGCATCAATTGGGAAAAGTTTTTTCCACCATCCTCAGAAACATTCACATAGGTAAATACCGAATAGACCCTGTTTTCATTTTGGGGGTCCACATAAATTTCGGAATAGTAAAAAGGACGATTCCCAATATCGTTCTTATCATTGATTTTTTTCCATGTAAAACCGCCGTCCTCACTTTTGTAAAGGGCATTCTTTTTTGCTTCTACCAAGGCGTAGATGATATTGGGTTTGTTTCTTGCAATGGCAATCCCAATACGACCCAATTCGCCTTTGGGAAGTCCATCAGCCTCGGTGCGTTGCTGCCAAGTTTCTCCACCATCGTGCGTTATATAAAGTCCGCTGCCTTGTCCTCCAGACTTAAAGAACCAGGGTTCCCTTTGGTGTTCCCACATAGCAACAATCAGCTTATTGGGATTGGAAGGATCCATGACCATATCGGCCACACCGGTTTTGTTATTTACAAAAAGTATTTTCGTCCAAGTTTTACCCCCATCGGTGGTTTTGAAGACCCCTCGTTCCGGATGTGCTCCCCAAGGAGAACCAATGGCACCTACATAAACGGTATTGGGGTCTGTGGGGTCGATAATGATGCGATGAATGTGCCGTGTTTTCTCAAGTCCCATGCAGGTCCAGGTACGACCCCCATCCAAGGATTTATAAATTCCATACCCGCCATTCAAGCTATTGCGCGGATTCCCTTCTCCAGTTCCTACCCAAATAACGGATGGATTGCTTTGTTGTATGGCTACGGCTCCGATGGAGGCGGTGGCCTCTTTTGTAAAAACAGGGGTCCATTTGGTGCCACCTCCGGTGGTTTTCCAGAGGCCACCGGAAGCCGTTCCCACGTACATGATGTCTGGATTTTCTGTGACCACATCAATGGCAGTAACCCTTCCGGACATACCTCCTGGACCAATGCTTCTGGGCTTCAGGTCTTTAAGGACGTCCATGGATAAGTTTTGAGCGGTTAAAGAAATAGAAAGGCAAACGAGGAGAAGGACCAATAATTTTTTCATCATATGCAAAGTCTAGGAAGGACTAATTTTTTGGTTTTTTTTTTCGAATTTAAAAGTACTAAATTATCGCTAGGATATTCCTAAAAGCGTGTTAAGGGGTTCTTTATTCGGGGCGATTGTTGTAAATTTAGAGTATGGAAAAGAAAAAACGCTCATCGGGTTTTGTGTTCACCAAACACCTGCCCGAGGAGCAAACCCCTTTTGAGCGGCTGTTCGAAATTTTTCAGGAATTGATTACCCATACTTCAGGCGATTTTGATGAAGCCATCGATTGGTTGCGTCAATTGGACGAAGAATATCAACTCACTACCGAGGACTATACCATTGATGATTTTATTGAAGATCTAAAAAAGAAAGGATACATTCGGGAGGAGTTCGTCCCCAATGGACAAGGTGGAGGGGAAGCTTCCTTGAAGATGTCCGAAAAATTGGAGCGTTCCCTCAGGAAGCGTGCTTTGGAGCAAATATTTGGAAAACTTAAACGGGGTGGAGGGGGTAATCACAAAACCAAGTATACGGGACAAGGCGATGAACAATCGGGAGAATTTCGGGATTACCAATTTGGGGATGCCTTGGAACAGATTTCCATGACTGAAAGTTTGAAGAATGCTCAAATCAATCACGGTATTGGAAATTTACACCTTTCGGAAAACGATTTGGTGGTGGAGGAAACCCTTTACAAGGCCCAAATGAGTACGGTATTAATGATTGACATTAGTCATAGCATGATTTTGTACGGAGAAGACCGCATTACCCCGGCCAAAAAAGTGGCCATGGCCCTTTCGGAATTGATTACTACCCGGTACCCCAAAGATTCTTTGGACCTATTGGTGTTTGGCAACGATGCGTGGCCTATTGAAATCAAAGACTTGCCCTACCTTAATGTAGGACCCTATCATACCAATACCGTGGCTGGATTGCAATTGGCCATGGATCTGTTACGGCGCAAGCGGAACTCCAACAAACAGATTTTTATGATTACCGATGGAAAACCCAGTTGTTTGCATTTGCCAGACGGAAGTTATTACAAAAACAGTGTAGGATTGGATCCCCACATTGTAAAGAAGTGCTACATGATGGCCCGACAGGCGCGCAAACTACACATCCCCATCACTACGTTTATGATTGCAGAAGACCCTTACCTGATGCAGTTTGTGGATCATTTTACGGCAGCTAATCAAGGGAAAGCTTTTTATACGGGGCTGAAGGGCCTGGGTGAAATGATTTTTACCGATTATGAACAAAACAGAAGCAAACGAATTCGATAATATGGAACTTCAAGCTATTAAAACCATAGGGGAACTTAAGAAATCTGGTTACCAATCCATTTCCATTAAGGAGGAATTGCGCCGTAATTTATTGCAACGACTCATTAAGAAAGAAACCACTTTTAAGGGGATTCATGGTTACGACTATTCTGTGATCCCCGAGTTGGAACGCGCCATTTTGTCCAAACACAACATCAACCTCTTGGGGTTGCGGGGACAGGCCAAAACCCGATTGGCGCGACAAATGGTGACGCTCTTGGATGAGTATATCCCGGTGGTTTCCGGAAGTGAAATCAATGACGACCCTTTTCATCCTATTTCCCGTTATGCGAAAAGCATCCTAGCAGAGTTGGGTGATGACACTCCCATCGAATGGCTCCATCGGGACGATCGTTTTGCTGAAAAATTAGCGACCCCGGATGTTACCGTAGCCGATTTGATTGGCGATGTGGATCCCATCAAAGCAGCCAACATGAAGCTGACCTATGCCGACGATCGCGTAATCCATTTTGGGATGATCCCTAGGGCCAATCGTTGTATTTTTGTGATCAACGAATTGCCCGACCTGCAGGCTCGCATCCAAGTGGCACTATTCAACATCCTTCAGGAGGGCGATGTGCAGATCCGCGGATTTAAGTTACGGTTGCCCTTGGATATGCAATTTGTATTTACGGCCAATCCTGAAGATTACACCAATCGCGGAAGCATCGTTACTCCATTGAAAGACCGCATTGGGTCGCAAATTATTACCCATTATCCCGAAACTATTGAAGTTGCTCGGGTCATTACCGAACAGGAAACTTCCGAAGCCATTGCTGAAAAATCGCATGTCTATGTTCCAGAATTGGCCAAAGACATCTTGGAGCAAATTAGTTTTGAAGCACGGGAAAGTGAATACATCGACCTAAAAAGCGGGGTGAGTGCCCGCTTGAGCATCACAGCCTTTCAAAACCTGTTAAGTACTGCGGAACGGCGTGCCCTTCAAAATGGGGATGAAACAACAACCGTGAGGTTGGGCGATTTTATGGGCATTGTTCCGGCCATTACCGGAAAGGTGGAACTGGTCTATGAAGGGGAACAGGAGGGTGCCGCACAAGTGGCACAACAACTGATTGCCGGAGCCATTAAAAGTCAGTTTAAGCACTATTTTCCAAAGATTGAAAAATTGAAGAAGGACAGTGATGCCGACCCCTATGAAGCCTTGGTAGGCTGGTTTTTTGAACAAAGTGGATTCGAATTGCTGGACAGCATGGACAATGAAACTTACCAAGAAAAACTTGATGGCATTGCCCCTTTGGAATCCTTATTGCAAAAATATACTCCGGATGTGGCTTCACAAGACCGCTATTTCTTCAAGGAATTTGTGCTTTGGGCCCTTTCGGAATATAAGAAACTAAGTCGCCATCACATTGGGCAGGGATTGCACTTTAAAGATGTGTATGGAGGGTATATTAGTGGATTGTAATTTTTAAAGTTTGATGAGTTTCTTTTGAATTCTTGTTTCACCAATAATTAGACGTAAAAAATAAACACCCGATGGCAAATTTGAAATGTCAATGGTATTGTGGGTTAATACAACCTTTTGGCTCATCCCGAGACTATTGAACAGTTGAATATCCTTTATGGTATTGCCGCCGGGAATATCAATATTCACAATAGCGTTAGATGGATTTGGATGTATTATGATTTCATTTTTCAAAAATTCATCACGTCCCAAGAGTTCTATTTCGGAAAATGAAAAAGCCCCATATTCATCACCATTGGTACTTCCTAAAATCGTAGCATTTCCTGTTGCCTTATCAATTTCGCAAATAAAAGCATTTACGGGCGACCTGTAAGTAGCGGCATAGAGTTTATTGGTTTCAGGATCAATAGATGCTTCTTGCGTATAATTCAAGGTTACCGCCCCAAAAGGGCCTACCTCTGTGGGGATCCCCGTTTCCAGATCAATGGTATAGAGCTTCTCATTACTAGCCACATAGGCAATGCCATTGTTGTCTATTTCCAGCCAAAATCCGATGGGTTCAGTAGTAATACCGCCAATGGGGGTAAGCTCCCCATTTTCCAAATTAACGCTGTATAGCTGTGCTCCCGTAAAAACATTGATGTCCCAACCTCCGGACAAAGCATACATGGTTTCTGTGACCGGGTTCCAAGATAATCCACTTGGCAAGTGATTGCTCACTAAGTTTGTTAATGGACCGACAGGTGTGATAGTTGCCGTGTTTGGTTCAATAATAACCAGTTGTGAGTCGAAATAGTCCAATCCATATAGAACTCCACTTCCGTCAAAATCATCCGCGAAAAGAATTTCATCGGTAGGGGCTGAAATTTCATAAAACGTAAAAGGTGGTGTAACTGGAACAGCGCCAAACTGCGTATGGAAGCTATAAATTTCCTGTGTTATAAAATGCGTAATTTCAGTAATACCCCTTTGAAAACCTATAGTTGATTTTTCGTTTTTGATTTCTGCATAGTAGGATTTTAGTAATTGCTGTTCATCGTAACTAAAATTCGAATCAAGATAAAATTGGAATGGAAGCAAGCTAGGTGCCGCATTTTCAATACTTTGTACTAATTGCTCTAATGTTCTGGATTGACCCGAAAGATTGAAGACTGCAAACGCTACTAATAGTGATGAAATGACTTTTTTCATGGCCTGTACAATTAACGTATTAAAATTAAATGTTTATACGAGGTTATTTGCTTGTTTTATATCTTAATTTATAAATAGTGCATAATAGATCTATTGCCCAAGCAAAGTTTTTAATAATAAAAACACACCGCTCACGACCATCAAGGCAATGACCCATTTCCTGAAAGTGGCGTTACTCATTTTGGACAAAATACGTTTTCCAAAGTAATTGCCTAGTGAAGCACCCAATCCTAGGGCAATGCCATAACTCCAGAGTTCGGGGTTCAACAGTCCGAAGAATGCGTATCCGCTTACTTGGGAAAGCCCCAGAAAAAAAGACTGTGCTGCTTTGGTCCCTACCAAAGCTTCCTTGTTGATGTCTAGGTTCATCAAAAAGGGATTAAGGATAGGCCCCATCCCTCCCGTGAAGGTTCCGACGATGGAAATGAGCAACCCCAAGGGTATAAAATACCACATTTTCATGGTAAAGGAATGAGCTTTTTTTCCGAATCGGTATTGAAATAAGGTGCTGATTAAAAAGAGGCCTACAATGATTTGGATCCAATAGATTTTTACTTCCGAAAAAAGCCAAGAAGCCAAAAATGCCCCCACCATAGCTGCAGGCACGTAATACCAGAAAACGGTCCAATGGATGTGCTTCCAAAATAGGGCAATGCGAGCTGGCCTACTTAGAAATGCCCCCAGGTTGATAACGGGCGCCGTTTGGGAAGTGCCTATCAAAAAATTAAGGATGGGTATTTGCATCATGGCCCCACCACCCCCGCTGATAGTGGAGAGGGTAAAGGTAGCCGTTCCAAGCACGAAAAGCCCCACCAGCATCCAAATGGATATATCTGCTAAAAAGTCCATAAAAAAATCCCGTCTAGGACGGGATTAAAGATACAATATCCAACAATTTATAAATTGGGTATTACCAATTCCTGTCCAGGATGGATGAGATCTGGATTTTTCAGGATGTTGGTATTTGCTTTAAAAATGGCTTGATACTTCATGGGGTCCCCATAATAATGTTTGGCAATTTTACTGAGGGACTCACCTTTTTCCACAGTATGCTTTGCATAGATGGAACTGTCGGCCACTTTAATGTCTGCCATGATATCGGAAGGGTTTTCCCCGCCAACACGCTTGATTTCGTCCCACAATAAATCCTTTTCATATTGATTTTTGGTGGTTCCCCAAATTTGAAGTTGGTTCCCAACTACTTTGACATCGCCATCCTGAACATTAAGCTTTTGTCCAAGATCCAGGACGCTTTGATATTTTTCTTTTACCATTTTTCCGAAGTTTAGGTTAATTGTATAAAGTTACAAATTTTGAGCTATTTCCGCGCTAAGGGACACATTTTTAATCAGTCATTAACTAAAAAAAGCGGCACCCTTTAAGGATTCCAGCTGATAAAACTATTGTTTTATCTGGGGAGACGGCTGGGACTTAAAATGGGTGCCTATTTTTCGACCATTTTTTCAATGGCACACAAATATAGCGAAAGAAAGGAAAAAATAAAATACTTTTTATGTATTCGATATTGTATGCTAAATAGCTTTGAATCGGAACTTATTAGGTGGCTCTTGTTTTTTGGTTGGCTTCACAGTGGGCAATGATCGCATCAATTCGTTTTATGCGGGTTTCTTCCCTTTTTGCTTGAAACAGCCAATAAAGGTAACTCTTCTGGTATCCCGGAGCGAAATTTTTGTAATTTTCAAAGGCTTTAGGATGACGATTGAAGGCCTGTTGCAGATCATCGGGAATCACACCGTTTTCCACACCGTCCAAGGCATTCCATGTACCGGTTTCCTTTGCATTTTTAATGGTTTTCCATCCACTTTCATGAATCAGCCCTAAAGCATTCAGTTCATCAACGTAATTTTTGTTCAAGGCACTCCAATGGCTCTTGGGATTTCGTGGACAAAAATATTGTTGCCTTTTCCCTTCACCCAAACTTTTTACGGTACTATCAATCCAGCCATAGCATAGTGCCACCTTAACGGCTTCCTCCCAACGCATCGTAGGGACACTAACCTCCAATTTATAAAAAATCAGGTAGACTCCTTGGGGGTATTCTAGATGATTTTGGTGAAGCCAGTCACGCCATTCATTATCTTTTTCAAAATACAAGTGTGGCCTTTTATCCATTACTTGACTACTTCTGAATCTACAAAAAAATCGATTTTCACTTGGGCCGATTCGATAGGGGCATCAAAGGTTTTGGTTTTCCAAGAAGCAGTAGGGAAGATCCATTCCTCTTTCCCATTGATGAACATGAAGAGGGGCATGTCGAATTTTTCAATGATATTGACATATCGAAACTGAAGGGTGTTCCCTGAGATCCTGTATTCCAGTTTTGGGATTTTCGTAGTACGCAGATACTGTTGCCAGTATTCGGTTAAATCGATCCCCGTTTGGTCGCTAATGTAGTCTTCAACTTGTTTCGTCGTTACGGTTTGGTGGTAAAAAGTGCCATTCAATCCCGTCAGGATACGCCGCCACTTTTCATCATCTTCAATCAATTGCCTCAGTTGATGCAGGATATTGGCCCCTTTATAATACATATCGCCACTACCTCCTTTATTTACGTTATAGGGGCCAATAATAGGGCGATCATTCCTAATGTTCATCCGGGTACCTGTTACATAATCGCTGGACGCTTTTTTTCCGAAATGATAATCCAAATAAAGGTTCTCCGAATAGGCAGTAAAGCCTTCGTGGAGCCACATATCGGCCACATCTTTGTTGGTAATGTTATTGGCAAACCATTCGTGCCCCGATTCGTGAATGATGATAAAATCAAAATCAAGTCCCCAGCCACTGCCGCTCAAATCGCGACCCAAATACCCATTGGCGTACTTGTTTCCATAGGTCACACTGCTTTGGTGTTCCATTCCCAAATAGGGGACTTCTACCAATTTGTAGCCATCTTCATAAAAGGGGTAGGGTCCAAACCAGTGCTCGAAAGCCTGCATCATCATAGGCACTTGGAGAAACTGTTTTTTGGCTTTTTCCAGATTTTCGCGAAGCACCCAGTACTGTAGGTCCAGATGGCCTTTTTTCCCCTCAAAAATTTCCGAGAACGAAACATAATCCCCTATGTTCACATTTACCGCATAGTTGTTGATGGGATTTACCACCTTCCAATGCCAGGATTTCATAGCGCCTAGATCCAAGGTTTCCACCAATCGTCCATTACCAACAGCAACCAAATCCTTGGGTGCGGTAATGGTTAAGTCCACGCCACGATCTGGTTCATCGTAAGGGTGGTCTTTATTGGGCCACCATATGCTGGCTCCGATCCCTTGGTTGCTTGTGGCAATAAAGGGATTTCCATTGGAATCCTGGCTCCAAGTAAACCCACCATCCCATGGCGGATGTTTGGCGACCTGCGGTTTTCCCGAAAAATAAAGGGTGAGTTGCCCTTCGGTACCCACCCGTTGTAACTCCTTCAGCGTGATGAAATGCGCATTGCCATCGGTTTGGAATGAAAGCACTTTACCATGTTGCACTACCTTATCCAATTTCATGGGTGGTTGTAGATCGATTTGCATTACTTGGTTTGCTTCCAGGACCAGGTAGGTGAAGGTGTTGATGCCTTCAATAGATTTGTCTTCTGGAGCAACCTTGACAGAAAGATTGTAGTGCTTCAAATCCCACCAGGCACGTTCCGGAGTAATACTCCCTCTTAAGGTATCTTGGTGCGTAAAGGATTGTGCATTCACAACAAACGTCAGAAGCAAAACAAGTAGTAAAAGTGTTTTTTTCATAATTAGCGCATGATTGAATTTGGAAAGGAAACAACGCTCTCGTGTCCAGCCTCATCAACGGATGCCACTCCAAAAAAGTAATTGTCAATGACAATCCCTTCCAAGGTAAATTCGGTCACATTGCCTACCAACCTCGAGTGGTCCCAAGTTGGGGAGGTTGTGTCCCTCCAATAAATTTTATAACCAACGGCACCTGCTACGGCATTCCACTTTAATTTGGCCGATGGTTCCACAATGCCACCAATGGAAACAGTCTCGGGGGCTGGTGGCGCCCAAGCCAGACTGGCCAGATTGATGGCGTTGACGGCGGTAAGTTTTTTGGCATACTCAAAATTGACGAACTTCAACTTGTCGCCATACTCGATGCCATTCTCAAAACGAATGTCCTGATGCTGCTGGTTGTAATTTTCGTGGGCCTCCATGATACGGATGCCAGCAAATCCCAAATCATTGAAGGGTCGGTGATGTCCACCCCTTCCAAAACGATCAAGGCGATACACCATCATGGGGTTCATTTCGGGCATGTATTTTTTGGTGGTACTGTATACGTAGCGGGCCAATTGACGTGAAATACCATCCACTTCACCTCCATAAAAGCGCCGCGCCAACCGCTCTTTTTCGGTTTCGGTAGGAGGGACGGGTTCGCTGAATATTCGGAAGTCACGATTGCTTTCTACACCATCAACCCCTTTGGTATTGCCAATCATGTCGTTGTTGAACACCCCTACAATGTTCCAACCCTTTTCCTTGGCATATGCCGCAAAGCCCTTTCCACCGAAAAGGCCTTGTTCCTCTCCGCTCAATCCAAGGTAAATAATACTATTTTCGAAGGAATACCTCGAAAGTACCCTTGCGGCTTCAATCGTGCCCGCCATGCCGCTGGCATTGTCATTGGCTCCGGGGGCATCGTCGGTAAAATTATTGGGATCGCTGATGCGTGAGTCAATATCACCGCTCATGATGATGAAATTGTTGGGATATTTCGTGCCTTTCTGAATCGCTACGACATTGACGATCCAAACGTCTTTTACAATGCGATTGTTTTCGCCTTCCTTTACCAAATTCTTTTGAAAAAATACCTCAAGGCAGTCACCGCAATTTTTGGAAATGGACTCAAACTCTTTTTTGATCCAACGCCTGGCAGCACCGATACCACGTGTAGCGGATAGTGTATCGCTCAGCGTGTGGCGGGTACCAAACTGCGCCAAGGTGGTCATGTCTTTTTCAATGCGCTTGGCCGAAACCGCATCGATGATGTCGTAAATTCTTGAATCGGTTTGACTGAATGTGATGAAAGAAGAGCAAAAGATTAGGAATACGATTCGTTTCATTTAGATGATTTTTTTTCAGCCACCAGAGCTAGGTTTTTTTTATCCGGACTGATGGCCAGTCGTGTGATATTGGTAATTCCATGAGATGAAAAATCGGCAATGGCATGCCAATCGCCATCTCCATAGAGGTCGTATACAAACAATTGAGCGCCACTTCCGACGATAATTTTGTAGTCGTCCCACCAGGCACCGTCCTGCACACCGATAGGTAATTGACAAATAAAGTAACTGTCTAAGGTTTGCAAATCCAGTTGGTAAAGGTCTTCATACCCTTGTTCGTTCTTGGCGGAATAGCTTATGGCATCCGAACCCGGAATTTTCTGTAGAAAGCGACCGCTGTCCTTCAAAAGGGTATACGAATTTTGATTTTTCACATCGTAGACGACCAATTTTAGTTGGTCGAGGTCGATCACGGAAGCGACAATCAAGGTGTCGTTCGGAACTGTGAAATAAGCTACTTTATCATCGATGAGGATTTTGGGAGCAACCTCAAAACCGTAACGATACAATTTTTGGGTGCCATCGGGATCCAATCGTACGGCAGCTACATCCCTGCTGCCAGGAATGGGCTGAGGGGAATATTCGCCTCCAACTGTGGGCGGATTAAAAAATTGAGTCGTTTTTTTATTGAGGTCATACATGGCAATGTCTGTCTGGCCGTCTTGGTTTCTGGCGTACAAAAGGAGGTCGTCATTGGCAAAATAAGGTTGATTGTCATACCCTTCATTGTTGGAACTATTCTGAAGGTTACCAAAAACAAACCCTTCTTCTGAAAATTCCATGGAGGAGAGGTACACCTCGGTATTGGATTGTGCATGTACCGTTATTCCGAAAAGGCAAAACCCACAAAGCAAGATTCGAATCACCATAAATTGAACTGAATGTTTTATTTTAGAAAAATAGAATTTAAAGATACCACAAAATTTTGTTGGAATTAACCACCATCGTTTTACAGACTCCAAAAGGGTTACGGGCAGAAATCACCAATTATGGTGCCACACTCATGCGATTGCAAGTTCTGGACAAACATGGAAATTTGGTGGATGTGGTTGCAGGACTGCCCGAAGCCAAGGACTATGAAAGTCCGTTGTACCAAAAGCAACAGTTCTATTTAGGAGCCACCGTAGGGCGTTATGCGGGGCGTATTTCGCATGGTGGCTTCGAGTTGGAGGGAACCTTTTTTGAGATTACGCATAAAGATGGGGTACAATTGCACGGAGGGGTCTCTAGTTTGGACAAGCAACTTTGGAAGGTTGATAGCGTCGCGGATGGATCAAGTCCTTCTGTGTTGTTTTCCACAACCAGCGAAGCCGGACACAATGGATTTCCTGGAAATTTGAAGGTTTTTGCCAAATACGAATTAATCGATACGGAACTCCGCATCACTTACACCGCTACGACAGACGCACCCACGGTGTTGAACTTGACGAACCACGCCTATTTCAATCTAAACGGAAAGGGTTCAGTGGAAGGCCACCAATTGCAGGTAAAAGCCCCCCATATTTTGGAGGTGGACGAACGCTTGGTCCCCACGGGGCGTTTGGTTGCAGTAGTAGAAACCCCATACGATTACCAAAAAATGACGCATTTGACCTTTGATGGGCATTACGGGTTGGATACTCCTTTTGTCTTGACAGGCCCTAGCCCTCAGGCGACGCTCTTTTCGGAAGCTACAGGCATCGTCATGGAAGTGCGTACCAACCAGCCCGCCATGGTCTTGTTTACCCCTCAGGATTTTGGGATCATGCAGGTAAGGGATAAGGCTGGATTTAAACGATTTCCCGCCATTTGTTTGGAATGCCAGAATTTTCCGGATGCACCCAACCAGCCACAATTTCCATCAGCGGTGTTGCGCCCCGGCGCAAAATACATGAACGAGATTTCGTTTGTGTTTTCAACAAAATAAAAAAACCACCTCAAAAGGTGGCTTTTTTATTTAAATTATCTATCCTAAAATGGATAGGCATTCTCTGCAGTCACCTTTTCAGCAATTTTGGTGCGCAGGGCCACCACATTGGGAATGTTTTGGTATTTCGTAAAACGCTTTAAGCCCATGAGCATCATGCGCTGTTCGTCGCCTTCCGCAAAACTTACAATGCCTTCCTTGGCTTTTTTAAGGATGGTATCAACAGCGTTGTAAAGGTACAGCTGAGCCATAGCCACTTGGTAGTCGGAGTTTTCATTTTGACGTTTCACGTTTTTCTCGGCTCGCAAAATAGCACTTTCCGCAAGGTAGATTTCTATCAAGATATCTGCTGCAGCCAACAATAATTGCTGGTGTTCCTCCAAATCGGGTCCAAACTTCTGTACCGCACTTCCGGCAACCATCAAGAACACTTTCTTCAGGTTGGCTAGCATCGCCTTTTCTTCGGACAACGGCGCACTGAAGTCGGGGGTCTCAAAACTGGGTATGGAGGTCAGTTCGTTGGCCACCGCCATGGCTGGTCCCAATAAGTCGACATGCCCTTTCATGGCTTTTTTTACCAACATCCCAACGGACAACATGCGGTTGATTTCGTTGGTGCCTTCATAAATTCGTGAAATGCGTGCATCCCGCCACGCACTTTCCATGGGGGTATCGGCACTAAAGCCCATCCCGCCAAAAATCTGGATCCCTTCGTCGCTGCAGTGTTGGATGTCTTCGGAAACGGCTACTTTCAAAATGGAACATTCAATGGCATACTCTTCCACACCCTTTAATTCGGCTTCTTGATGGCTGTTGCCTTCACTTAGGCGAATCGCAATGCGGTCCTCTATATTTTTGGCAGCACGGTAGCAAGCACTTTCCCCAGCAAAGGCCGCACTGGCCATTTCGGCCAATTTGTATTGGATGGCTCCAAATTTGGCAATAGGGGTTTTAAATTGGATGCGTTCGTTGGCGTATTGTGTGGCATTGGAAATAACGCGGCGTTGGGCGTCCAAACATGCGGCTGCCAATTTGATGCGTCCAATATTCAAGGCATTCATGGCAATTTTGAACCCATGGCCCCTTTCGGAAAGCATATTTTCTACAGGGACCTTGGTATCGCTAAAAAATACTTGGCGGGTAGAGGAGGAGTGGATGCCTAGTTTGTGCTCCTCTTCCCCTAAAGTAATGCCGTTGTTGGGATCGTTTTCCACGATGAAGCCTGTGATGTACTGGTCGTCTTCGATGCGGGCAAATACGATGAATAAATTGCAGAATCCCGCATTGGAGATCCACATTTTTTGCCCACTGATTTTGTAATGGGTTCCATCGTCACTCAAAACGGCTTTGGTCTTTCCACTGTTGGCATCGCTACCCGCACCGGGTTCGGTAAGGCAATAAGCACCAAACCATTCGCCCGAGGCCAGTTTGGGAACGTATTTCTGTTTTTGTTCCTCGGTTCCGTACAAGGTAATGGGCATGGTTCCAATCCCTGTGTGGGCTCCAAATGCTGTGGCTATGGAACCAGTGGCACCACTAATATAGTCACAGACCAACATCGTGGTGACAAAACCCATCCCCAGTCCACCATAGGCTTCAGGAACTGCGATGCCCAAAAGCCCTAATTCTCCGGCCTTCTTCATGATTTCTTCGGTAAGGGCGTAATCCTTTTTTTCAAAGCGCTCCTTGTTGGGCCAGATTTCCCGGTCGACGAATTCCTTAACGGATTCTTTCATCATTTGCTGTTCTTCCGAAAAATCTTCGGGAGTAAATAGGTCTTCACAAGGGGTTTCTTTTACCAAAAACTGCCCTCCCCGGAGGATGTCTTTGTTGATACTTTCAGTATTCATAGTCTTTTTTTTAATTCAAAAATTCATAGATTCCAGCGGCTCCTTGGCCCGTTCCCACACACATGGTCACCATGCCATATTTGCCTTTCATGTTGCGTTTGCGCATTTCGTCAAACAATTGAACAGATAACTTCGCTCCGGTACATCCCAGAGGATGCCCCAAAGCAATAGCTCCACCGTTCACATTTACAATCTCTTGGTTTAAATTCAATTCCCGAATAACGGCCAGGGATTGGGACGCAAAAGCTTCGTTCAATTCGATCAATTCAATATCGTCCTGTTTCATCCCTGCTTGCTTAAGGGCTTTAGGAATGGCTTTCACTGGACCAATGCCCATGATGCGAGGTTCAACACCCGCCGCCGCAAAATTGACCAATCGTGCAATGGGTTCCAAGTTCAATTCCTTTACCATCGCTTCGCTCATGATCAAAACAAAGGCTGCGCCATCGCTCATTTGTGAAGAATTCCCTGCAGTAACACTCCCTTTGGCGGCAAAAACCGGTTTTAACTTGGCCAGTAATTGAAGAGAGGTATCCGCCCTGGGTCCTTCGTCCTTATTTACGGTATAGCTTTTAGTTTCCTTCTTACCGGCATCATTCACAAAAGTATGGTCTACTTTGATGGGGACTATCTGATCCTGAAAACGATCTTCTGCCTGTGCCTTCAATGCCTTTTGGTGGGATTGGTAAGCAAAGGTATCTTGGTCTTCCCTTGACACCTTAAATTGATTGGCAACTGCCTCAGCTGTAAGTCCCATGCCCCAATAGTAATCTTCATGACCTTCTTTGGCCATCTGAAAATCGGGGGTGGGCTTGTAACCCCCCATCGGGATGTAGCTCATGCTTTCCGCTCCCCCAGCAATGATACAATCGGCCATCCCGCTTTGAATTTTGGCCGTGGCCATGGCAATGGTTTCAATCCCGGAGGCACAATACCTATTGACCGTCACACCGGGAACATCTTCAATTTTGAGGCCCATTAGGGAAATGAGCCGGGCCATATTGAGCCCTTGCTCGGCTTCGGGCATGGCATTTCCTACCATCACGTCGTCGATCCGTTTTTTGTCGAGGTTGGGAAGCTGGTCCATTAGGTATTGGATGGTTTCGGCAGCCAACTCGTCGGGTCTTTTAAAACGGAACAACCCTCTTGGGGCTTTCCCCACGGCGGTGCGATAGGCTTTAACGATGTATGCTGTTTTCATGGCTTTTAGTTTCTGAGTGGTTTTCCTTTTTGAATCATGTGCTGGAGGCGTTCCAAGGTTTTGCGTTCCCCACATAAACTAAGGAATGCTTCCCTTTCCAAATCGAGCAAATACTGCTCCGTGACTAGGGTTGGTTCCGATAAATCGCCACCAGCCATCACATAGGCCAGCTTATTGGCAATTTTCTTGTCGTGCTCGCTGATGTAATGGCCAGCTTCCATGGAATCGGTTCCTACTAAAAACATCCCAAGGGCTTGTTTCCCAAGTACTTTTACATCTTTTCTTCGAACAGGTTTGGTATATCCTTGGTCGGCCATCATTCGAGCCACAGCTTTTGCAGTCGCAATTTGTCGATCCTTGTTGACCACTACAATGTCTTTACCTGGTTTTAGGATGTCCAAATCGAAGGCTTCGTAAGCCGAAGTTGATACCTTGGCCATACCGATGGTGAGGAAATATTCCTGCAGTCGATTGAGTTCAACATCATTTTTCATGAAACCGTCCGAGGCGCGAAGGGCCATTTCCTTACTTCCACCGCCACCTGGGATAACTCCCACACCAAACTCCACCAAACCTATATAGCTCTCTGCGGCAGCGACAACACTGTCGGCATGGAGGGTCATTTCGCAACCACCGCCAAGGGTCATTCCATGAGGGGTTACCACTGTTGGGATGGAGGAATAACGAAGTCGCATCACGGTATCCTGAAAATATTTTACGGCCATATTCAATTCGTCGTATTCTTGTTCCGCCGCCATCATAAAAATCATTCCAATGTTAGCCCCGACCGAGAAATTGCTTCCTTGGTTTCCTACCACCAAGCCATCAAATTTTTCTTCGGCCAAATCGATGGCTTTATTGAGACCAGCCAATACATCGCCTCCAATGCTGTTCATTTTGCTTTGGAACTCACAGTTGAGGATGCCTTCGCCTAGATCTTCCACGACCACACCCGAATTCTTGAAAACCTCTTTGGTTTTGCGGATGTTATCCAAGATGATGAACGCATCCTGCCCAGGGACTTTTACATGCTTTTGCTGCGGAATGTCGTAATAATAGGTAGCTCCATCTTTCACCGTATAAAACGACTGGGAACCTTTTTCTTGCATTTCCAATACCCATTCCGCAGGTGCTTTGCCTTCCTTCTTGATCAATTCCAGTCCTTTTTCCAAACCAATGGCATCCCAAATTTCAAAAGGGCCGTGTTCCCAGCCGAAACCGGCCTTCATGGCGTCGTCTATTTTGTAAAGCTCGTCACTGATTTCGGGAATGCGATGGGTGACATAAGCAAATAGGGCTCCGAAATTTTTTCTGTAAAACTCGGCTGCCTTGTCTTTTCCATTGACTAAAATGGGGAACCTATCAATGACCTTATCCACACTTTTAGTTAATTCGAGTGTCGCGAATGTGGCTCTTTTTTGTGAACGGTATTCCAACGAGTCCAAATCGAGGGCGAGAATTTCACTACTTCCATCATCCTTCCTGATTTTTTTGTAGAATCCTTGTCCCGATTTGCTGCCCAACCATTGGTTGTCCATCATTTTTTGAATAAAATCGGGTAGTTTGAACAAATCATGGGCCTCATCTTTTGGGCAATTATCATGAATCCCATTCGCCACATGGACTAGGGTGTCCAATCCTACAACGTCCACGGTTCGGAAAGTGGCACTTTTGGGGCGTCCAATGACCGGGCCTGTAAGCTTGTCTACTTCTTCCACGGTCAATCCCATTTCCTTCACTTGGTGGAACAAACTTTGGATTCCAAAGATCCCAATGCGGTTTCCGATGAATGCAGGGGTGTCTTTTGCAACCACCGTGGTTTTTCCGAGGAACTGTTCCCCATACCCATCAAGGAATTCCAAAATTTCAGGATTCGTTTTAGGCCCTGGAATGATTTCAAAAAGTTTTAAATAACGTGGAGGGTTGAAGAAGTGCGTACCGCAAAAGTGTTTTTGGAAGTCCTCACTTCTTCCCTCACTCATAAAATGAATCGGAATTCCGGAAGTGTTCGAGGTAATGAGCGTTCCGGGGGTACGGTACTTTTCAAGGTTTTCAAACACCTTTTGTTTGATATCCAAGCGTTCTACCACCACTTCAATAATCCAATCCACCTCCTTTACTTTTGAGATATCATCGTCCAAATTTCCTGTGGTAATTCGGTCGGCAAATTTTTTGTGATATAAGGGTGCAGGGTTGCTTTTGATGGCCTTAGCTAAGGATTCGTTGACAATCCGATTGCGCACCATTGGACTTTCAAGCGTAAGCCCTTTGGCTTTTTCTGCTTCATTGAGTTCTCTGGGCACAATATCGAGGAGCAGTACCTCAACGCCAATATTGGCAAAGTGGCATGCAATACCGCTTCCCATAATTCCTGATCCTATGACTGCGACTTTTTCGATGCTTCTTTTGGGCATATCATGAAGTTTTATTGGTGGCGTAAATGTTTTTGTTTTGAGTGATGTCCATGATGCTGTTGGCCACTTTTTTGAAGGTATTAAGGTCTTGTTCAGAAATCACTTCCTTTACTACTTCATCAAAGCGAAGCACGATACCTTTCGAAAATTCTCGCATCTCTTTCCCAAAAGGAGTGAGGTGTACCAAGACACTTCGACCATCGTCTGGGTTAGGTTTTCTAACAATCAACCCTTTTTCTTCCATCGTTTTCAGGATGCGCGAAAGACTTGTGGCCTCTACACCCATTTTAGGTCCAAGGGAAGTGGAAGGGGTTCCAGTATCGGGATCGATACTTATAAGCGTAAAACCCGTGGCCATGGTACTCCCTTTTTTCTTAGCTTCTTCGTGGTACATTTTGGATACGGAAATCCATGTAGCACGAAGGATGTAGTCTATGGTTTTTTCTTTCATGGGAAAGTAATTTCTTCAAAGATACAATTTTATATTATGCACGCATACATAGAAGCTAAAAATTTTCGTTAAGAATGGGTTAAATTTTTATTTCAAGGCCAATTTATCCCAGGCGGTATTGAAATTTTTGTTGAAGAGGATTCCTTTTTGAATGGATTGAATTTGTTCCAGCCATTTTTTCTGTGAAGGGCTAAGGAACCTTTTTGCATTTTCATGCCGGCCCAACGCACTATTGATCTTGGTACGTTGTAGTTGGGTGAGTGGTAAGTATTTAAATTGGCTGTGTTGGATGAAATAGTCTTCATCGTTCGATGCTGGGCTGTACGAAGTATTTTTTGATTTTGGGTTCATCCCGTTCGCTTTGGCAAATTGAAGGAGCTGCTTTTCTGGCAATTCTTCAGGATTAAAAAGTACTTTCACCACTTCTTGACCATTCATGTAGGCCGCCTCTGTTTCCAAAACACCTTCTTGGCTTCCCAGCTGTTTTTCACCAGTCCAAAAACAATACATGCTAAAATAAGCTTCCTTGGTTGTATTGGTGTTCATGGAAAGCTCTTTTCCCAACAGTTCCAAATATTCCGGAATCTCCTTCAGATAAATTTGCAAAGCCTCAATCATGGCATTGTACAATCGTTTAGTGCTATAATTTCCGGAAACCCTACTCACAAGATTCTCCCCTTTTTCATTCACGATGCGGACCACTGGATTGTTCCAACTGGGTTCTCCATAGTTCTGAAGTACTTCCCGATCTTTTCCTCCTTTGTTGTTAAAAATGGCCAAGGGGATAAATTCGTTTTCAATGGCATCTGCCAAGAGTCGATTGCTCAGTACCTGATTACCGTAATTTTTGCAGGTGGAACACCCGGGGACCTCCTGAAACAAAATCAAAATAGGTTTCTTTGTTTTTTTGGAAGCACTCAAGGCTTCCTCGTAGTTGCGATACCAGCTTACCTTGCCCAATTCTTCGTATTGGTTTTTGGGATTGGTTCTTTGTTGGGCCCACGAAGGGATTGCTAACCATAGGACAAAAAAAGTAGTAAAAAAAGGTAAGAAGGGCTTCATAAGGCTTATTTTGGAATACCCTTTCTGTCCCTCAAAAATGGAATAGCTTACAAGAGCTCCAATTTTATTCTGGCTTTTGGTATATTTTATTGTAGAGGGCTAAGTATTTCTCCTTAACGACCTTGCGCTTCAATTTCATGGTTGGAGTGAGGTGGCCCGCATCAATGCTCCACACATCAGGGGTCAATTCAAATTTTTTCACTTTTTCCCATTTCCCAAAACGTTCGTTGTAATGGTCTATTTCTTCTTGGATGCGATCGATGAGCACAGGATTGTGTACCAATTCGGAGGGATTGGATGGGAGTCCCAGCTTTTTTCGTTTGTTCCAATCGGCTACGAATTCCCAATTGGGCTGTATGAGTGCGGCGGGCATTTTTTCACCTTCACCAATGACCATCACCTGTTCGATAAATCGCGATTGTTTTAGAGCATTTTCCAATAGTTGTGGCGCCACATATTTGCCTCCACTGGTTTTGAACATCTCCTTTTTGCGGTCGGTAATTTTCAAAAAGCCATCCGCATCAATTTCACCGATATCTCCCGTGTGAAAATAATCGCCAGTCATGACTTCGGAAGTGAGTTGCGGATCTTTGTAATAGCCCAGCATTACCTGCGGACCCTTAATGAGTATTTCACCATCATCAGCAATTTTTACTTCCGTATCCCGAATGGGTTTGCCTACAGTCCCTATCCTGAAGCCGTGATGGCGCATGTCGTTTACTGAAATGACCGGTGAAGTTTCGGTCAAACCGTAGCCCTCCATCACGGGAATTCCTGCGGCATTAAAAACCCGTGCTAGGCGTGGTTGTAGTGCGGCACTTCCCGAGGCAATGGCTTTGAGATTACCCCCTAGTGCTTCTTGCCATTTTTTGAAAATGAGCTTGCGGGCCAGTTTCAGTTTGAGTTCGTACCACCAGCCGTTTTGTCCGTAGGGTTCATAATCCAAACCAACCTCAATGGCCCAGAAAAACAATTTTCTTTTAATACCACTGAGTTCACCGCCACGGGCGTAGATTTTATCATATACTTTTTCCAGCAAACGGGGAACGGCAGTCATCACTTGGGGCTGCACTTCTTTAAGGTTCTCACTGATGGTTTCCAGGGATTCGGCAAAATGGATTCGCACGCCACAATATTGGTACATATACAACAACATCCTTTCATAAATGTGACACACCGGAAGGAAACTCAGGGCCTTCGAATGTCCGAGGTCAATAGGTAGGCGCTCGGCACTGTAGATGGCATTGCTCGCAATATTTTTGTGGCTCAGCATCACTCCCTTGGGACGACCTGTAGTACCAGAAGTGTAGATTAATGTTGCCAGATCGTTTTCATGAACAGCAGCCATCCTGGTTTCTACCTCCGATTGATTGCTATCGTCCTGTCCCAATTCCAATACTTCGCTCCAATGGGCACACCCCTCAATGCGGTCGAAGGAATAGATTTTTTTTAAGGTTGGGACATTTTCTTTGATTTGATTGATCTTATCCAATACCTCCTTACAGGAAACAAAGCAAACGACACTTTCACTATGGTTTAATACGTATTCGTATTCTTCTTCGGAAATGGTAGGGTAGATGGGTACATCTTGTGCGCCCAACTGCAAGGTGCCAATATCACAAATGTTCCACTCGGTACGATTGGTCATGGAAATGAGCGCAACCTTGTCGTTTTTTTGAATTCCCAACCGAAGCAATCCGCGGCTAATGGCATTTGCCTTATCAATGTATTCCTTGGTGGAGGTTCCTACCCAATTTCCTTCATATTTGGTGACTAAGGAATTTTCTAGGGGGTAGTGTTCCAATTGATAATGAGGGAAGTCGAATAATCTTTTAATTTCGGTCATGCGCCAGAATTCAATACTGCAAAATAGGAAAAAAAATCCACTAAGTTGAGTGGGCTTTTTGTTAGAGAGCCACTTATCCTTTTGGATGTGCTTCCAGCCACTTTCGCGCATTGACAAAAGCCGCTAACCAAGGGGACACTTCGTCCTTCCTTCCCGATGGATAATTGGCCCAGTTCCACTGAAAAATGGAGCGTTCGATATGTGGCATCGTCACCAAGTGACGCCCAGTCTGGTCACAGAGCATGGCCGTGTTGTAATCACTACCGTTAGGATTGGCAGGATACCCTTCATAGCCGTATTTGGCGACAATGTTGTAGTTGGATTCCGGCATGGGCAAATGGAATTTTCCTTCGCCATGGCTAATCCAGACCCCCAAAGTACTTCCCTCCAAATTGGAAAGCATCACACTATTGTTGGGTTGGATTTTTACACTAGTAAAACCGCTTTCGTGCTTGTGCGAATCGTTGTGGTACATTTTGGAAAGGTGCTCGTGTTCTGGATTGATCAAATCCAATTCCAAGAACAATTGGCAACCGTTGCAAATACCAACGGAGAGAGTATCTTCTCGATCAAAGAACTTCTTCAGCGCGGTGTTGGCTTTTTCATTGTAAAGAAAGGCACCTGCCCAACCTTTGGCAGAGCCTAACACATCGCTATTGGAGAAACCACCCACTGCACCGATAAATTGAATGCCCTCCAAGTTTTCGCGTCCCGAAATGAGGTCGGTCATATGGACATCCTTCACATCGAATCCTGCCAAATACATGGCATGGGCCATTTCACGCTCACTATTGCTCCCTTTTTCGCGTATGATAGCCGCTTTGATTGTACGCTCGGCTTTGGTCCATTGGGCCGAAGCCGGGAGCTTTCCGTCGAAATGATTGGGAAAGGAATAGTGGAGGGGCTGACTCTTATAATTGCTGTATCGCGTTTTGGCCAACTGGTTTGCCGTTTGCTTTTGATCCAACAAATAAGAGGTTTTGTACCAGACATCCCTAGTTTCAGGAATGGAGAACGTAAAAAGATCCGCTCCGTTTTTAATGGCTAGCCGTTCTTCAGAAGACACCTTTCCCAGATTGTGAAAAGCGATGTTTTTTTCCGAAAGGAATTGGCTCACTTCCAAATCATTTTTTGCCTGAAAGACAATTCCACAGTTTTCGGCAAAAAGTATTTTAACCGAATCTTTTTCACTTAAGCCCGTAAGGTCAATTTCAGCTCCCAAGCACTCATTTGCGAAACACATTTCCAATAGGGTAGTGATTAATCCTCCCGATGCAACGTCGTGTCCTGCGGCAATTTTTTCCTCGGAAATCAATTGCTGTATCGCATTGAATACCGTTTTTATAGAGCTCGCATGGTTCACGGTGGGCACTTCAGAACCTACCATATTCAATATTTGTGCGAAGGAAGAACCACCGATCTTAAAATGGTCCTGTGAAAGATTGATGTAAAAAAGGCTTCCAGCATCCTTTTGAAGGACAGGTTCTACTACTTTCCGAATGTCCTTACAATGCGCTGCTGCAGAGACAATGACCGTTCCAGGTGCAATGACTTCCTCGTTGGGGTATTTTTGCTTCATGGAAAGGGAATCTTTACCTGTGGGAATGTTGATGCCCAAATCGATGGCAAAATCACTGATCCCTTTTACAGCTTCATACAAACGGGCATCTTCCCCGGGATTGTTGCAGGGCCACATCCAATTGGCCGACAGGGAAACGCTTTGAAGCCCTTTTTCCAAGGGAGCCCAAATAATGTTGGTCAAGGCCTCTGTGACTGAATTTCTGGAACCTGCCACAGGATCAACCAAGGCACTTATCGGGGAATGGCCAATTGAAGTGGCAATACCCTCTTTGCCATGAAAATCCAAAGCCATGACGCCACAGTTGTTCAGCGGAAGCTGCAAAGGTCCGGCACATTGCTGTTTGGCGACCAGGCCTCCTACGCAACGATCTACCTTGTTGGTCAACCAATCCTTGCAGGCCACGGCTTCCAACTGCAAAACCTGATGCAGGTATTCGTGCATTTTGGAAAGTTCGTACGGTTTTTCTTGGTAATTACGTTTTAGGGAGGTGTCCGTCATGATGGTTTTAGGTGAACTGCCAAACATATCGGCCAGTTCAAAATCCATGGGCTTGGCCCCGGTTGAAGCACTTTCAAAAACGAAGTGATGGTCTCCGGTCACTTCGCCCACTTGATACATCGGCGAACGTTCCCGATCGGCAATGCGTTTCAATGTGGCCATATGTTCCTTGGCAATGACCAAGCCCATGCGCTCCTGCGATTCGTTGCCAATGATTTCCTTGGCCGAAAGGGTTGGATCTCCAATGGGCAATTGGTCTAAATCGATTTTTCCGCCGGTTTCTTCCACCAATTCACTTAGGCAATTGAGGTGGCCCCCCGCACCATGATCGTGGATGGATACGATGTAGTTTTCTTCACGCTCCACCATCGCACGAATGGTATTGGCCGCACGTTTTTGCATTTCCGGATTGGACCGCTGAACCGCATTCAGTTCAATACCACTTGAAAACTCACCGGTATCGGCACTGGAAACAGCTGCCCCGCCCATTCCGATTCGGTAATTTTCCCCGCCCAAGAGGACCACTTGGTTGCCTTTTTTGGGAATGTCTTTAAGGGCTTGTTCTTTTTTTCCGTAGCCAATGCCTCCCGCCAGCATGATTACCTTATCGAAGCCCAATTTTCGGGCATCCTCTTCGTGTTCGAAAGTAAGCACAGAGCCTGCAATGAGCGGTTGCCCAAACTTATTCCCAAAATCCGAGGCGCCATTACTGGCTTTGATGAGGATTTCGATAGGGGTTTGGTACAGCCAATTCCTTTCTTTCATCGCTTTTTCCCATGGGCGATTGGTTTCCAATCGGGAGTAAGAAGTCATGTATACGGCAGTACCTGCCAAAGGAATGGAGCCTTTTCCACCGGCTAGGCGATCGCGAATTTCCCCGCCACTACCTGTTGCGGCACCGTTAAACGGTTCGACGGTGGTGGGAAAGTTATGGGTCTCTGCCTTCATGGATAGCACGCTTTCGAACTCCTTTTTCTCATAGAAATCGGGTTGGTCGGCGCTTGCAGGCGCAAATTGAATGGCCTTTGGGCCTTTCAAGAATGCCACATTGTCCTTGTAGGCCGAAACAATAGCATTTGGATGGGTCTCCGAGGTCTTTTTGATGAGCTTGAAGAGGGAAGAAGGCTTTTCCTTTCCATCGATGACGAAAGTTCCGTTGAAAATCTTGTGGCGGCAATGTTCGCTATTCACCTGGCTGAAGCCAAAAACTTCGCTATCGGTAAGTCTTCGCCCCAGTTTTTTTGAAAGGTCTTCGAGGTAAGCAATTTCTTCTTCGTTCAAGGCCAGACCTTCTGATGCATTATAACCTGCAATGTTATCAATTTCCTTAATCGCTTCAGGCTGAATATTAATCGTAAAGAGTTTTTGATCCAAGGCCGTATATTTCTGCAAAAGCATTGGGTCAAAACCTTTAAAGTCCTTTGAAACCTGTTTGAATTCTTCGATGCGAAGAATGTTATCAATCCCCATGTTTTGGGTAATTTCCACGGCATTGGTACTCCAGGGAGTAATCATGGCCGCGCGAGGACCCACAAAAAAATCCGCGATGGCGGATTGTACTATTTTAGGTTGGTTGCCAAAAAGCCAAGTGAGTTTTTGAATGGTTTCCGTGGAAAGCTCGCCTTGGGTTTGGACCGCAAAAACGGTGGTTTTCGGGGTGCCAAAGAAATGGATCATGGGCCGGTTTTTTTGAAAGCACAAATTTAGTTAATTTTCAGGGAATTCCATTATTCCTCTCTTCATTGTTTTCAGAAATAATTACCCTATAATTTCAATCACTTATTCTAATTCGTGTTTTGAAAAATAACCGTATCTTGTGCTACTTAAAAAAATTAAACCACCCATGAAAACCAAAATTTTACTACTTGCATGCTTTGCTATGCTAGGCTATGGGCTATTTGCTCAAGAAAAATTTCCTCCCACGACCATTATTCAGGGGGAGTTTGTGATGAAAACCATTCCACTAAGGGATTTCCCTACCCTTCAGAAGGAAGAGTACAGGATCAATGAAATCAAGATTGTGGAAAACGACTTGCGTTATCCACAGAAACTAAATCCAAACGGTTATCCTTTGGACGGGATCGACCCACTACGTCAAGCTGATGGTGGTATCATCAATACCTTGGCTTTAGAAGAAAGCTTTGATGGAATCGCCGGAAGCGAAGCGGGAGGGTTTGTACCCCCAGATCCCACAGGTGCTGCTGGTCCCAACCACTATGTTAATTCCGTTAACTGCGCGGTTAAAATTTTCGACAAAACCGGAAATTTATTGGCGGGTCCCACCTCCCTGGGATCGTTCCTAGGAACAGGAAACAATAGTGGAGACCCTATTGTGCTTTACGATCAATTAGCAGATCGTTACTTTGTAAGTCAATTTGGAGCGGCTGGAAATTCCTTGGCTATTGGGGTATCTGAAACTTCCGATCCAACCGGTTCCTATTTTGTGTATCAGTTTATCTTGGATGCCTTCCCAGATTATCCGCATTATAGTGTTTGGCCTGACGGCTACTACCTAACTGCCAATAAAGGCGGGACCAATAAAGCCTATGTTATTGAAAGGGATGTGATGCTTGCTGGCGGTGCTGGGCCACAGATTGTGGGATTCCCACTTCCTGGAATGATCCAAAATACCAATACGGTATTGAGCCCAGAACCGGCAAACCTTACTGGAACTACTTACCCAGCGAATGTACCAGGTTATGTGGTGTATTTGCAGGATGATGGTTGGAGTGGTGCCATTGCCAACGACCACTTGAAAGTTTGGGAAATCGAAGTCGATTGGACCAATACAGCGAACTCTACCATTTCGGCTGCCACCGAAATTCCGGTAAGTCCTTTTGATTCAGTTTTTGCACCTTTTGGATCTGGAGATGTGGCACAGCCCGGAACAGGACAAAAAATAGACATGATTGGTGGGGTGATTAGCTACGCTGCCAATTATCGAAGCTTTGGAGGCCATAACTCTTGGTTGGTGACCTTCAATGTGGATGTGGATGGCAATGACACCTCGGGTATACGATGGGTTGAATTGCGTAACTCAGGAGTCGGTGCTTGGTCCTTGTTCCAAGAAGGTACCTATGCACCTGCAGATGGGCATAGCCGTTTTATGGGTAGTGCTGCCATGGATGCCGAAGGAAATATCGGAATGGGTTTCAACATTGCCAGTGGCACGTTGCCAGCCGGAATCCGCTACACCGGGCGCTATGATGGCGATCCTTCTGGACAAATGACGGTTGCGGAAACCACCATTGTAGACGGGATAGGCGTACAGACCTTTACCAACCGTTTCGGGGATTATTCGCATTTGACCATGGATCCAAACAATTTTACATTTTGGCACACGGCCGAATATTTTGCCGCTAACAACAGTTGGAGGTCCCGCATCGGTGCCTTTAGCCTTTCCAGTGGATTTACTGCCGATGTAGGGGTGAACAATATTACCCAGCCCAACAATGGTATTTTAACCAATGCCGAAAGCGTGGAAATCAGTATTCGCAATTTTGGACAAGCTTCACAATCGAACATTCCTTTGGAATTGCGCGTGGACGGAAACCTTGTGGCCAGTGAGACCTACACGGGCACTATTGCAGCCAATGATGTGGCTACCTATACCTTCACTCAAACTGTAGATTTATCAACTCCAGGACAGACCTATTCCATCGAGGCCAAAACGAATCTTTCTGGGGACGAATTTGCAGGTAATGATTCTTATACTAAAGAGGTTACTCACTTATTGGCGGATGACATAGGCCCGCTTGAAATTACTTCTCCCGATTCAGGACCTGGTCTTGGAATGGAGACCATTTCGGTAAACATCAAAAATTTTGGTGGCAATACGCAATCCAATTTTGATGTTTCCTACTCAATCAATGGAGCCGCACCAGTAACAGAAACATTTACAGGGTCTTTAGGTGTAGAAGAAGAAGCTATATTCAACTTTGCGCAACAAGGTGATTTCACAGCGGATGGGTTTTACACCATAACAGTCTCAACATCTCTAAGTGGTGATCAAGACACTTCCAATGATGAGGTTTCCAAAACCATTATACACATTTGTCAACCAAATATTGACTGTTCCTTTGGAGATGGGTTCCAGCTATTTGCGGTTGCTGAAATCAATAACCCCTCAGGATGTGAGGGTTATGGAGATTTTACAAGTCAAGTAGCCAATTTTGAAGAGGACACTACCTATCCATTAACAGTAACTACAGGATATGGGGACCAACACGTGACCGTATGGATTGATTTTAACGACGACTTTATCTTTACAAATGATGAAAAAGTGGTAGTGGATTATGTAATTGCACCTGGACAGGGATCCGGCACTTACACGGAAACCATGGACCTTGTCGTACCCGCTGGGGTGCCGCCTGGGGACCACATTATGCGTGCCAAAACCAATTGGCAAGCTGCTGTTCCCGATGATGCCTGTGAGGAAACCCAGTATGGTGAAACCGAGGACTATACCGCTAATACGGGTGTGGTTTTGGGTGTTAATGATCATACATTTGCTGAGGCCAATTTAGTAGTACTTTCCCAACCAAACAATCAGTTTCAGATTTCGTTGGATACCAACTACGACGGTCTTGTATACATGGCGCTTTACAACATGTTGGGACAACAATTGAAGATCAAGTCTTTGGTTAAGACGACTTCAAACTCGTATCAAATCAATTTGGACATGGCAGAAGCAGCTTCTGGCGTTTACTTGCTTAAATTTTCAGGTCCAGAACTCAAAACCTATAAATCCGCTCGGATTATAGTGAAATAAATAAACGATTTTGTTTATTGAAAAGGAGGCCAAATGGCCTCCTTTTTTTATGAAAAAGTCACGTAAAAAGCCACTTTTTTTCTCAATATTCAATATCTTGTACCTCTAAAAAATTATACCAATGAAAAAACTATCTATTTTATTCATTTTCACCCTTTTATGTGTGGGCTTTGGTCATGCCCAGCAAAAATACCCGCCCATGGCATTTGGCAAAGGAACATTCAAAGGCGAGACAACTCCGCTAAGGGATGAACCCATCATTACCGAGTCAGAATTCGACATGGATGATTACGAAGAAATCTACAACGACCTTAGGAGGCCCAAAAAGAATAACCCCAATGCGCTTCCCATGGGTCCCGACCCCTTGAACCAAACTGCACCTGCTTTCAGGCAACCCGCGGGCTTGATCCTGGATTTCCAAGCCGGCAGCAGTGCTGAATCTGGATTCATTCCTCCAGACCCTACCGGTGCTGTTGGTCCTAACCATTTTGTACATGCTTTTAACTCCAGTGTTAAGATTTTTGACAAAACCGGAACTTTGTTGGTTGGACCCGTTAGCCTTGGTTCTTTTTTAGGAAATGGTCTTAACCATGGTGACCCCATTGTGATGTACGATCAATTGGCCGACCGCTGGTTTGTAAGCCAATTTGAATGTGTGCCAAACTGTAGTAGTATATCTTCAGGAATCCTGATTATGGGGGTTTCTACATCGCCCGACCCAACTGGGACTTACAATGTATATGAATTTCCTCTTGGATCGTTTCCAGACTATCCACACTATGCTATTTGGCCTGATGGCTATTACCTCACCGCTAACAAAAGTGGGCAAGCCACTTATGTATTTCAACGGGATGTTATGTTAGCCGGAGACCCTGATCCACTTTTTGAAGGGTTTCCATTAATTGGCTGTTTTAAGAACCCCAACACCGTTTTCAGTCCCGAACCTGCAAATTTAGTAGGTACCAATTATGAATACGGAATGCCAGGTTACATTGTGTACTTGCAGGATGACGCTTGGTCTGCAGCTATAGCCAACGATCACATCAAGATTTGGACTATTGAAATGGATTGGGATGGGGACAGCACCATATCCAACCCACAGGAAATAGCTTTGGCTCCTTTTGACTCTACTTTTGCACCCTTCGGAAGTGGGGACATTGGGCAACCAGGAACAGGCCAAAAACTGGACGGACAAGGAGGTATCATCTCTTACATGGCCAATTTCAGAAAATTTGACGATCACAATTCTTTTGTAATCAATTTCAATGTGGATATTGACGGAAATGATACCGCTGGGGTTCGATGGATTGAACTCCGCAACACGGGCTCTGATCCGTTCACCTTACACCAAGAAGGAACTTGGACCATTGCCGATGGCGATAGCCGATTTATGGGTTCTAATGGAATTGATGAAGATGGTAATATTGGATTGGGCTACAGCGTGGGTAGTTCTGCTACACGAGTTGGATTGCGTTTTACTGGCCGTATGGAAGGCGATCCATTGGGCCAAATGACATTTCCAGAGACTTCCGTGATTGAAAGTAACGGGGTACAGACTTGGATCAATCGTTATGGAGATTATGCCCATCAAACCATAGACATCGATGACCGAACTTTTTGGTATACTTCAGAATACATCCCAACTACCAACACCTGGGCCGACCGAGTAGGAGCTTATAAGTTAGTGGATGATTATACCGACGATCTTGGGGTATATGCTTTCGTTTCCCCAGGCTTTGTAGGTCCGTATACTAATTCAGAAACAGTTGAAGTGAACATCTCCAATTTTGGAACCGATCCACAATCCAACTTCGATGTAGAACTCTACGTTGATGGAGGTTTGGTCGATACCGAAACGTATACCGGGACCCTAAACCCAGGAGAGACCGATTCGGTGACTTTCAGCCAAACAATCGATTTGTCCATCGAAGGGCATTTGTATGAAGTAGTTGCCAAAACAGCCCTTTCGGGAGACGATTATCCCAATAACGATGACGTTACCAAATATTACCTAACCGGCGAGCTTTTGGGAACCAACGATTTCCAATTGAATGATCATGAATTGTTCATGTATCCTGTTTCTCTTAACTTGTACGAGTTGAAGTACAATACTACCGAAGATTTTGGAGTGATGAATTATCGCATCCTTAACCTATTGGGGCAAGAAGTGACTTCTGGAAAAATGGAAACTGAAGTAAAAGGATATCGCGCTAGTGTTGATTTGAATACTGTTGCTACTGGAGTTTATGTAGTGGAAGTATCTAGTGCTAAGCAAAAATTGAGCAAACAATTCATGGTTTCCCAATAAAACCGAGTTTCAATTTATTATTGAGGCGGGCATTGGCCCGCCTTTTTTTATTGTATGATCAATTTTTTTTCAAACTTCTCCCGGTCCGTACTTATCACTACAAGATAAATCCCAGTAGGTAAGTTGGAAACGTCTATGCTTTCGTTCATTTTGGACTTGGGATACGAAACTATTTCTTCCCCTGTAAGGGTATAGATCGTGATGCCCATAGAATCAATTTCGTAAGGACTGGATACCGCGAAGCTGGTATTGGCAGGGTTGGGAAACAATAATATCTGGGAATTGGCTGTGGCTTCTGAAACCGAAAATAGATGCCAACGATCTTCAGCAATAGGGCCTCCCCAAATAATCGTAGCCAGATAAGGGTTGTCTATAAAAGGATTCCTGTTGCCGTAAACGTTTTCCAAATGTGGGTTTCTTTGGTCTTCAAATTCACTTACAGGATCTTCCACATTCCATTCCAAGTACAGTTGAAGCATGTCGGTACTTCCTTGCAGAGGCCCCGTGCCCATTAAGGAAGGAAGGCATTGATTGCCATATCGGGTATATAGGTACATCATCATCCGTGCAACATCGCCCTTCCATTCATCGCCCGGGTACCAATTTCCACCTACCACTCCTGCGTTACCACTTCCATCGGTAAAAATTCGATTTCCTTTATTATTGTTCATTTGCGAATCGCTTGGGCGAATGTTGTGGGGATCGGCACCAATTCCTGTGGTGCTATTGTCCACATTTCCCATGGGAGGGTTGGCATTGGATCTTGCAAATACATGCTCCCGATTCCATTCACATGAATTTCCGCCAAACAAATCCTTATCCCTGGACCGGTCCGTGGTGCAGTTCCCATCTTGGTCGTTGTATCCAAAAACCAAGAGAACGTTGTTTGTATTTTCGGGATCTTCGTCTGTAATAAAGGCGGCATTCTTTGCATCTCCATACGTAAATGTACTACTGGCTTGGCTAATTTTGTTTTGGAGTTCAAAATACAGATCCTGTCCCGTTAGACTTAAGTTTACATCATTGTAATAGGGTTCTTGCGCCTTTAAACCTTGTACAAAGAAGCCAATGGATATGAGGAGTATGGTATATTTTTTCATTTAATTTTTAGGGCTTTTTTTTAGTAATGCCATGTAAAAACCATCAAATCCAGTTTCACTGGGGTACAAGGTTTCTTCATGTGCCAAGGTAAAACCTTTTCCGGCTTCAGAGGTTAAGAAATTTTTAATTTGGTTTTGATTTTCGGATGGAAGGATGGAACAGGTGGCATACACCAGTTCGCCTGAGTCTTTAACGATTTTTGAATAGGATTGCAACAGTTCCTGTTGGGTGGCCCTAATTTCATTTAAAAAATTTGGCTGCAGTTTCCATTTGGTGTCCGGATTCCGTTTCAACACACCGAGCCCCGTACATGGAGCATCGATAAGAACTTTGTCTGCCGTCCCGTATAACTTTTTAATCGTTTTGGACGATTCGATCATACGGGTTTCCAGATTGTGGACCCCATTTCGTTTTGCTCTTTTTTTGAGCTCTGCCAATTTGTTTTCATATATATCCAACGCTATGAGGTGGCCCTTGTTTTGCATCAATGTTGCTAGATGAAGGCTTTTCCCTCCCGCACCAGCACAGGCATCCACAACGCGCATGCCCGGTTCGGGGCTCAACAGTAATGCTACTTTTTGTGAGGACGCATCCTGTACCTCGAACCACCCTTCTTTAAATTCGTTGGTTGTAAAAACATTGGTTCGTTCGTCCAACATCAAGGCATTGGGCAATCCAGAAATGGTTTGCGTATTGATTTCCTGTAATTTTAGTGCTTCCTTAAGTTGCGATAAATTGGATTTTAAGGTATTGACCCGTAAAACCACTTCAGCTTGTATATTGAGGGCATGCAGTTCCTTCTCCCATTTTTGTTCCCCCAATTCTTCTACCCCCAGCGCATCCAACCAATCGGGGATGGACTCCCTGATGACTCGCTGTTTGGAAAATGTATCGAACCGTCCTTTGATTTTTCTTGTAGGAGTATCCTCAAATTGCTTCCAAGAGGGTAGGGAAATCCCTCGAAGTGTGGCCCAAACCCCAAAAAGTCGGAAAAGATTTTCGCGATCAAAAGGTTCCTTTACTTCCGCAATTGAAGCGTAAAGACGTTTCCAGCGTACGATATCGTAGGTGGTTTCCGCAATAAAGGCACGATCACGGGAGCCCCAGCGTTTGTCACGCTTTAGGGTGTTTTTCAATACCTTGTCCGCTTGTTTCTCCTTATTAAAAATTTCATTTAAGGAATCGATGGTTGCAAAAACCAAATTGCGATGGAGTCTCATAGCCAAATTATAGGATGCAAAGGTAGTATTCTTTTGGGTTTAATTATTTTTGTGAAAATGTTTTTCCATGAAACTATTCCCCTTTTACATAGTACTGTTTTTTTTGATGGGTTGTTTCAATGAGCAATCTGGGTTTGAAACGGTGGAGATACAGACGGTTTATGTAGATAGCTTAAGCATTCGTGCCATTGCTCCAATGGACGAACAAAGGGTATGGTTTGCTGCCAATAATGGTAAAATAGGGCTTATTGACGGTGAGCAACCAAAATTGGCTACGATTAAATACGAAGATTCTTTATTGCATTTTAGATCTGTGGCACTGACCGCAAAGGCTGTTTTTGTATTGAGTATTGCCAATCCGGCCGTACTTTATAAAATTGATTTTGATGGGGTGGAGGCGACGCATATTGAAGAAGTTTATGTGGAAGAAGGCGAAAAGGTTTTCTACGATTCTTTGTCATTTTGGAACAATAAAGAAGGCATTGCCATGGGCGACCCAACTGACGGGTGCCTTTCCCTATTAATTACTAGGGACAGTGGCAATACTTGGTCCAAAATACCCTGTTCTCAATTACCCGCTTGCGAAATTGGAGAAGCGGGTTTTGCCGCAAGTAATACCAATATTGCTATTTATGGGGACCATGCGTGGATTGCTACAGGAGGAAAGGCTGCCAGGGTATTTCATACATCCAATAAAGGTGAAACTTGGGAAGTTTTTGAAACTCCCATTTTGCAAGGTAGGGCCATGACTGGAATTTATTCCATTGCGTTTTATGATGAGAACAAAGGGGTTGTTTTTGGAGGCGATTGGGAACAGAAGGCTTTCAACGAGGGAAATAAAGCAATAACGGAAGATGGGGGGAAAACCTGGAAGCTGATTGCAAACGGGATGGGGCCCGGCTATCGGTCTTGTGTGGCCTTTGTTCCAGGAACGAAAGGGAAAGGGTTAGTGGCTGTAGGCTCACCAGGTATTTCGTATAGTGCAGATGCTGGAAGCACTTGGAAAGAATTGTCCGAAGAAGGATTTTATGCCATCGCTTTCGCCAATGATTCCATAGCATTTGCAAGCGGTCAAAATCGAATTGCTAAGTTGCACTTCAGGTAATTATGGCCTTCCGCGCTTGCCTTTAACTTTTTGGAGCAGTACTTTTTTGAATTCTTCCTCAGCGCGATGCAACTTCAAAATCTTCTTGGCCGGAAGGACTCCTTTTAACTTTTGAACCAATTCCATATGGTATTGCAGTTCCTTGGCACGGATGTTCATTACTTTGTCCAGGAGGGCATTGGCTTCGGTCTCGGATAGGTTGTCTACATTTCCGTTGATGGTTTCAAAAATTTCCTTTCGCTCTTTCTTCCTTAAGTCCATAAGCTTGTCCTCATGTTCGTTGTAGATGGGCCAAAATTGTTGCGCTTCTGCAGCTGTAAGGTCCAATGCTTCCGTAATAAAGGCCGCTTTATAGGCTTTGATTTTGTCCCCATGCTGGGCAAAGGAAAGTGTTGCTATCAATAATGCAATGGTAAAAAATAGTTTTTTCATGATCATTCGGTTAGTAAGGTAGTGTCGTCAAGGTTTTCCAAAAGGTAGGCATCGAGGTTTTCTTCACTAAAGTTATTTTGATTTACGTTTAATTCCGATAGGTCCTCTTCGGTAAGGTATTGCGCGATATCCAGGGTAGATATACCGCTTCCCCCATTTTCAAGGTAGTAAAGTACCTCGGTCATCTCCAATTGGTTTTGAGTTGTTGTGTTGTTAGTGACCAAAAAAGCGACCAATAAACAAGCTGCAATAGCTGCGGCCCATTGAAAGGTTCTTTTTCTGTATAAGGGAATTACTTTGGATTTATTTTCCATTTTAAGGGAAGTGGTGATTTCTTCCCCCAAGCGATCAAAATAACCCTCGGGGGCAATAAAACCTGTAGATTTAGGAAACCCTTCTTCTTGTAAACGGTCAAAAATGGTTTTTTCCAATTGATCAAAATAGTGATCTGGAACTTTAAACCCATGTTTGTATTTCGATGTTTCCTTCATATTGGTTTTGACTCTAACAATTTTAAATGGTTTTATTTTGAAGAAATTCAGTTATTTTTTTGACTGCCAAATGGTAACTGCTTTTCAATCCGCCCACCGAGGTATCCAAAATCCCGGATAGTTCTTCATAAGTGAGGTCATCAAAATATTTCATGTTAAAGACCAAACGTTGCTTTTCTGGGAGTGAAGCAATGGCTTTTTGTAGTTTCAATTGGATTTCGGTGCCTTCAAAATAAACATCTGCTTCCAATCGTGTCAAAGCTTGTTGTTGTAATTCCTCGGAAGAGACCATATGCTTTTTCGCTTTTTTGTTGATAAAAGTAATGGCTTCATTGGTGGCAATGCGATACATCCAAGTATACAATTTGCTTTCTTCCTTGAATTGTTCAATATTTCTGAAAATCTTAATGAACGTATTCTGCAGCACATCGTCTGCGTCATCATGGTCCAGGACCATCTTTCTGATATGCCAATAGAGGCGCTCTTTGTATTGGGATACAAGATAATTGAAAGCCGAATCCTTTTGGGAGCTTTCCTTTAAGGATGCTATAAGCGTTTTCTCTTCTATGGCTGTATTTTAAGATTTGACACAATTAAAATTAAAAGGTTTAATGAAGTAGTACAATCAAAATCACACTTTTATATCGATTAACTACAAAAATATTCGTTAAAATGCCAAAAATATTTTTTTGTAGGAAAATATTTACTAAATTTACCACATACTTCTTATGTATAGGTTCTTCGTTATCAGCCCCAACTGTAATGAGAACTGAATTAAACGGGCCTTAGCGGGGGCTGGCCCGTTTTTTCTTTTCAGAGTTTATATTTCTTTTAGACTTATGTATGTAGGAAAAATACTTCTATATATCTAATAAAATTCGATGAAATGCATTTTAAGCAGATAAAAAGCAAAAAAATATTTGTAAAATATAAAATCTCTTGTATATTTGGAGCATACTTATGTAACAACACCTTGGTTGTGAGCCCCAAACCCAACTAAGGTACAATAGAAAGAAGCGGAGCCCCAACCGCTTCTTTTTGTTTATAGAGTTTGCATTTCGACAAGGTTGAAGTAAGTTCCTCTTTTTTCCAAGAGTTCCCGATGTTTTCCCTGTTCCACAATTTGCCCCTTGGAAAGGACCACAATGATGTCGGCATTCTGTACGGTGGAGAGTCGGTGCGCAATAACGATGGATGTTCTATTTTTCATCATGTTCTCCAAAGCGTCCTGCACCAAACGCTCACTTTCAGTATCCAATGCAGAAGTTGCTTCATCCAGGATCATGATGGGTGGATTCTTCAAGACGGCACGAGCGATACTGATTCTTTGTTTTTGTCCGCCACTCAATTTCCCGCCCCCATCCCCAATATTGGTGTGGATGCCCGCTTCCAGGTTTTTTACAAATTCCCAGGCGTTGGCAACTTTTAGTGCTTCGATGATTTCTTCGTCGGTAGCTGAAGGTTTGGCGACCAATAAATTGCCTTTTACCGTATCATTGAACAAAATGGAATCCTGGGTCACTAATCCCATCAAACCCCTAAGGGACTTCAGGGATAGTTCTTTGATGCCTTTTCCGTCAATTTCTATGCGGCCTTCGTTTACATCGTAAAATCGAGTCAATAAATTGGCGATGGTGCTTTTACCACTTCCACTTTGCCCTACTAGGGCCACGGTGCTCCCTTTGGGTATTTTTAAGGAGAAATCCTTCAGAACCCAGTCGTGCTCATATTTGAAGGAAATGTTTTTGATTTGGATTTCACCATCAAAACCTTCTTTTTCAAAAGCATTTTCAGGGTCTTTGATTTGAGGATCGGTCTCTAATATTTCCAAAACCCTTTCGGCAGCAGCGTTCCCTTTCTTCACTCCATAGCTAGCCTTACTAATGGCCTTGGCAGGGGTCAAAATATTGTATGCCAGCCCCATATACGCGATAAACGAACTGCCGTCCAATGAGGCATCGGACAATACCATTTGGCCACCATACCACAACAGGATGGCAATCACTACAATTCCCAAAAATTCACTTATAGGCGTTGCGAGGTTTTGACGGTGCATCAACCCATTGGAAAAACGGAAAAAGCGCGATGTAGAATCTTTGAATTTGTCATTGAACAACTTTTCGGCATTAAACCCCTTAATGATTTTGAGCCCGCCCAAGGTTTCTTCCAAGATTGAAAGAAAGTGCCCCTGTTCCTGCTGTACCCGGGAACTTCGCCTTTTTAAGCTTTTACCGATTCGCGAAATAATGAACCCAGAAACAGGAATAAAGATGAACACAAATACCGTAAGTTTGGCGCTGATGATGACCATTAAAATAATCGAAAATAAAATGGTCAAAGGCTCCCTTACAATCAATTCTAGGATCGAAAGAAAGGAGTGCTGGATTTCCAAAACGTCGGTCGAAATACGCGCAATACTATCGCCCTTCCTCTTTTCGGAATAATATGAAATGGGCAAACCGACCATTTTTTTATAAAGGTCGTTCCGCAAATCTTTCAAAACACCGTTTCTTAGAAAAGTGATGAAATAATTGGCCAGGTAGCCAAAGAAATTTTTTAGAAGGAATAATACAATAACCAAACCAATTACCAGTAAGAGAGCCTTGGAGGTGTCGTCTTGGGCATAGTGGTGTACTTGATAGGACAGGTATTGCTGGTAATAAGATTGAAGTGTACCCATGCCTTCATATACGGGCTTCACGGTAACAGGCGCCAAATCCTTTTTGAATAAAACGTCCAGCATGGGAATGAGGGCAATAAACGCCAGCGAACCAAAAAGTGCATAAAACACATTGGACACGATGTTTAACACCGCATAGAGTCGGTAGGGTTTTGCATACCGGAATATTTTTCGGAAATAATTCATGAATTCAAATTAAGGTCTTCCCGAATGGCATCGATCTTCTTTTCCAAAACTTCGCGATCCTTGCCATTCACACTGATGTAAAATTTGATTTTGGGCTCCGTTCCGCTAGGCCTAGCAGCAACCTTCGACCCATCCTTCGTGTAAAAAATCAACACATTGGATTTGGGGATTTCGATGGCTGCCGAAGTATGATTTTTAAAATCATGTATTTCACTCGCTTGATAATCTTCCATAACAACCACGGGGCTTCCGGCAATATTTTTTGGAGGTTGCTCGCGTAGCGCTTTCATGATCTGTTCGATTTCCTGGGCTCCTTTTTTTCCTTTTTTTACCAAAGAAATCAAAGCTTCTCTAAAGTAACCATATTCCCTGTAAAGCTGTTCCAAATAGGCGTAAATACTACTCCCTTCCGCTTTTTTCTGAGCTGCTATTTCGGCAACCAGCAGGGTAGCGGTTACCGCATCCTTGTCGCGTACAAAGTCGCCCACCATATATCCAAAACTTTCTTCCCCGCCGCCAATTAGGGTAAGTTGGGGGTAGTCCTTAATCATTTTGGCAATCCATTTGAAACCCGTTAAACCCTCCATGTAGATTACGTCAAAACGTTCCGCAACCTTTCGTAGCATGGGTGTGGATACTATAGTAGATGCCAGAAATTGCTTTCCGTTGAGTTTCCCGGCCTTTTTCCATTGTTCCAGAAGAAAATGCGATTTAACGATCATGGCTTGGTTTCCGTTCAGTAAAACCATCTGCCCATCTGGGTTCCGTACCGCAATACCGAGACGATCACAATCGGGATCAGTCCCTATTACGAGATCTGCCTGCACGTTTTCAGCAAGCTCAAGGGCCAAGGATAGCGCTTCGGGTTCTTCAGGATTTGGGGACTTCACGGTTGGAAAATCGCCATTGGGGATTGCTTGCGCTTCAACAATGGAAACTTGGGTATAGCCAGCTTGTTCCAATACCCTTGGGATCATGGTAATGGAAGTTCCATGTAAGGAAGTAAAGACAATTTTCAAGTTTTTCTTCGCCTCTGTACGGGTTTCGAAAGTTCCATACTGAATGGAAGCATTCGCAAAAGCATTGTCGATGGTTTCATCAATATATTGGATTAATCCTTCTTTGGCTTCAAACCGAATATCGGAGTAGTTCAAGGCATTGATTTCTGCAATAATTTCACCATCCTGGGGTGGGACCAATTGGCCACCATCCTGCCAATACACTTTGTAACCGTTGTACTCCGGTGGATTGTGGGAGGCTGTTAAAACAATACCGCAATGGCATCCCAAGTATTTAACAGCAAAGGAAAGCTCGGGGGTAGGGCGTAAATCGGAAAACAAGTAAACTTGGATGTTGTTGGCCGAAAACACATTGGCTACCACTTTAGCCAAAGTTTTACTATTGTGACGGCAATCGTAAGCAATGGCCACTTTTAGGTTTTCCGAAGGGAAAACTTTTTTAAGGTAATTGGAAAGCCCTTGGGTGTTTTTGCCCAAAGTATATTTATTGATGCGATTGTCGCCCACGCCCATGATCCCGCGCATGCCCCCGGTACCAAACTCCAAGTTTTTATAGAAACTATCCTCTAAGGTTTCGGAATCGTACGCAATTAGTTCTTTGATGGTTCGTTGGGTTTCTTCATCAAAAAAGGGGGTGAGCCATTGGTTGGCCTTATCCAAAATGATTGGATCGATGTATCTCATAGATAGTTGTTCCAGAACGAAAGTGCAAAAATAACGATTAATACCGTTAATTATTGAGGTTTAGCGTTTCTTTAATGATGTAGTTTTGTTGGGCCTTGCGGTTTCGAAGGATCAATTCGCCCAAAAAACCAGCTACAAAAAACTGGCTGCCCAGAATCATAGCGGTAAGTGCCAAATAGAATTGTGGCCGTGCGGTGATGAGCCTTCCGGTAGGATGGATGAACAATTTATCAATCCCTAGGTATAACGCAAAGCAGAAACCGATGAACAAGATTAAGGCACCCCAAGCCCCAAAAAAATGCATGGGGCGCTTTCCGAATCGGGAGAGAAAGGAGATGGTTAAAAGGTCTAGGAAACCACGTATAAATCGTTCCATTCCAAATTTGGTGGTACCGTATTTGCGTGCTTGGTGCCGCACTACTTTTTCACCAATTTTAGCAAATCCGGCATTTTTGGCAAGAACTGGGATGTAGCGGTGCATTTCGCCGGTAACTTCAATGGTTTTTACTACATTTTTACGGTAGGCTTTTAGGCCGCAATTGAAATCGTGTAGCCGTACTTTTGAAGTCTTTCGGGCAGCAAAATTAAAGAGCTTTGAGGGGAGGTTTTTCCCGATGACCGAATCATGCCGCTTTTTCTTCCAGCCCGAAACCAAATCGTAGCCTTCTTCAGAGATCATCTGGTACAATTCGGGGATTTCCTCGGGATTGTCCTGCAGGTCGGCATCCATAGTTACTACCACATCGCCTTTGGCCATGGCAAATCCCGCATGCAAGGCTTGTGATTTTCCAAAGTTTTTCAAAAACCGGATTCCTTTTACCTCTGCATGGGCGCGTGCTAAGGATTCAATAATTTCCCAAGAGTTGTCATTGCTACCATCGTCTATGAACAGAATTTCATATAAAAAGCCATTGGATTGCATGACTGCTGCAATCCAATGGTGCAATTCGTTCAAGGATTCCTCTTCGTTAAGGAGAGGGATAACGATGGAAAGGTTCATGTTTTATTGATATTCTGGCCGATTTTGTTTCATGATCAAACCTGCAATCAGGGAAATCAAAAAACCAAGGAACAGGGATATGATAATTCCTATAGCCGCCATAATGCCGGGGCTCATAAACTTCCTGCTCATGTCCATAGCCATTTTCATCTGGTCTTCCGTCATGTTGGGGTTGCGCTCAATCATCTGTTCTTTGGAATAATCCAACATCTGATTCACAAAGTCGGGTTCAATAAAATTCATGAACACGTAATTGTAAATAACCCCCAAAATTCCGGCAATCAATGAAATTGCCAAACCTGTTTTTAGGGCCTCGCCCAATGAAAGAAACCCTCCATTGTCTTTTTTGAAAGCTTTCAATCCAAATACAATGAAAGCAATCATAATTAACATTCCTAGGACCGAAACCCACCAAGGCCGTTCTATGTGAACCCCCATAACATAAGTAATAACAGAGAGCGCAATGGAAGCCAGCCCTAATAAAAGGCCATAATTAAGAGCAATTTTTTTTACTGAAGCTTTTTGAGTATCCATAGTTGTATGAAATTTTGGTTTGCCAGTTAGTTAACAAATGTAGTAAATTGTTACGGGAATCGTGGGAATAAAAAATGAAGGATTTTATTGCGAGTTTCTAATTATTGCTTAAATTTGCACACTCAAAAATGAGGAGCATTTAATTACTTTTAGCGATGAGAAAAGGAATACACCCCGAAAATTACAGATTGGTTGCTTTCAAGGATATGTCCAATGATGATGTATTCATCACCAAATCTACTGCCGATACTAAAGAAACCATAGATGTGGATGGTGTGGAATATCCTTTGGTAAAGCTGGAAATTTCCAGAACCTCACATCCTTACTACACTGGGAAACATAAATTGGTGGATACTGCTGGACGTATCGACAAGTTTAAAAATAAATACTCTAAATTCAAGAAATAACAAGCATTCCCTAAATATCCTAAGCCTTCGAGAAATCGGAGGCTTTTTTGTTTTACACCCTTCAAAAAAAAAAGTACCTTTAACTTTCACCAAACCGATTTTACAAATTGAATTATATCCTTTTTGACGGCCCAGTCCGTAACCAGTTGCTTCCTTTTACCTTTACACGCCCCGTAGCGGACCTACGCATCGGGATTTTGACCCTTCGCGAAAAGTGGGAACTCCTTTTGGGCTTTACCACTACGACGGTTACAGAAGATTATTTGTCCCAAAAATGGCCAATGGTTGAACTGGATCGCAATGTGTTGATCGATGCGAGCTTTGTTCCTTCCCAAAACCTTGCACATCTTGTAAAGGGCCTAACGGAAAATCAGGCTATTTTTTATGGGGACCAACCTATTGCTTTCTTTGTTACCGAGGGGCAGGAGGTAAATTTTGAAACTTTCGAAATCATCCAATATTCGTGCGATGATGTCCTACGTATTGAACACACATGGGACATTTTCAGTAAAAATCATTTAGCAATTGCCCGGGATTTTGAGATGATTACCAGCGGGAGGCCCTCTCAACCTATTCCGGAAACCACAGTAGCCTTTCATCCTGAAAATATTTTTATCGAAGAAGGAGCCACGCTCCCCCTTTGTTCCCTGAATGCTTCCGAAGGCCCAATTTACATTGGTAAAAATGCTGAAATTATGGAAGGTTCCATGATTCGCGGCCCTTTTGCGCTTTGTGAAGGCGCTACGGTAAAAATGAGCGCTAAAATCTATACGGGTACTACCATTGGTCCTTTTAGCAAAGTGGGGGGCGAGGTCAGTAATAGTGTGATTTTTGGCTACTCTAACAAGGGCCATGATGGATTTTTGGGCAATTCGGTCATTGGAGAGTGGTGCAATCTTGGGGCCGACACCAATACTTCCAACCTTAAAAACAACTATGCTGAAGTACGTCTATGGGATTATGATACTGAACGCTTTGCACCTACGGGGCTTCAATTTTGTGGACTTATGATGGGCGACCACAGCAAGTGTGGCATCAATACCATGTTCAATACCGGAACAGTTGTAGGAGTAAGTGCCAACATTTTTGGAAGTGGTTTCCCCCGAAATTTCATCCCCAGTTTCAGTTGGGGCGGTAGTGGGGGTATGACTACCTACCAAACCACAAAAGCATTTGAAACAGCAAAAATTGCGATGTCACGTAGGGGAATTGAATTTGATGCTCAGGAGGCCAGCATTCTGGAAAAGGTCTTTGAACTCTCTTCCAAATGGAGAAAGGCATAAGGGGCTTTTGGTTCTAAAAGGTGGAAATCGATTGTATGCCAACCAATCAAAAAAAGGACAATCAATAACAGAGTTGCGATAATGGTAAAAATTAGCACCCTGCGTGTTCGCTTTTTTTCACGCTTTTTTTCTTCGAACAATCGCTTTTGAAATGCAGCAAATTCATGGCTTTTCATGCAAACCTTATCCTTAAAAGCACCGTAGACTTTTTTTTGGAATTTGCTGGTATCAAAAACCTCCCTTCGATCTTTTAGTTGTCCAAGGTTGTATTTGACGGAGTCTATCATGTGGCTTGCAGACATGTAGGGAAGGGGTTTGCCTATACGTCTAAAAGCTATTGGAAATGTTACAGTTAGCGTTTTTTCTGGACCTTTTTCAAGAACAAGAAATTTTGCGGATTGATTCCTAAACCGTATACGTTTTTGTTGACAAACCGTATGGCCATGTCGTAATAAAGTGGAACAACGGGCGCATCTTCCATGATTAATGAATCCATCTTGGTGTATAATTTTTTTCGCTCGTTGATGTTGTTTACGGAAAGTGCCTCTCGATAGAGGCTGTCCAACCCATCGTTTTTGTAGTGCATGTAGTTGGGTCCATGGGGCACAAAATTGGGACTGTAAAAGAGGGAAAGGTAATTTTCGGCATCCGGATAATCGGCAATCCAGCTGGCACGGAAAATATCGAGCTTGCCACTGCTTTTCATTTGTCGAAGTGTTGAAGGGGGCATAACATCGATGGTCACCGAAATTCCTATCTTTTCCAACTCACGTTGTATGTATTCACAAATGTCGAGGTATTGGCTGTTGGTGCCTATTACAATTTCGGGGTTCGCATCCCCAGTTTCGACCTTATAGGCTTCGACCAATGCTTTGGCTTTCTCGGGTTGGTAGGTATATCCTTCAATGGATGCAAATCCAGGTAGTCCCTTTGGGATAAAACCATGAATGGCTGGAATGCCCATTCCGTTGCGGAGGTAGGTGATCATTTTTTCACGGTCAAAACCATAATTGATTGCTTTTCGGAGGGATTTGGATCGGATTTCGGGAGTTGAAGTCTCCATGAAAAATCCCAAATACTCGGTATTGAGGTTAGGAGAGGTAATCATGTATGCCCAATCCTGGTATTTGGGTTGAAGCTGCCCTCTACTGGTTAAAATCTCGTCTTTGTACGAATGGTCCAAACTCGAGAGGAAATCAATCTTTCCCTGAGCAAATTGAAGGAATTCACTTTGCTTATCGGGTAGGAACGTAATGGCTACGGCCTCTAAATAGGGTAGGCGAACTCCTTGATCGTCGGTTTCAAAATACAAGGAATTTTTGCGGAAGACCAACTTTACGTTTTCTTCCCACAGTTTGAATTGAAACGGACCCGTGCCAACAGGGTGGCTCCGGAAGTTGTTTCCGTAAAAGTCAATGGCTTCTTTGGGCACTACCGAACAATACCGCATGGAAAGCAAGCCAAGGAATGCTGGAAAAGGCTGTTTTAGTTGAAGTGTGAACACCGAATCGTTTTCAGCATAAAACCGATCCACATTTTGTAGGACCCAACTTCCCGGCGAAGCGACTTCGGGATCTATAAGTCGGTTGAGGCTGTACTCAAAATCATAGGCCGTAACCGTTCGGGTAGAATCCTTCCCAAATACCTTGTTTTTGTGAAAGTATACATCCTTACGGAGGAAAAAACGATAGGTTTGCGTACTGTCGATGATTTCCCAGTGGTAGGCAATATCCGGCCGAATTTGCAAGGAATCATCCAATTGTATCAACCCATTGAACAACTGGTTGGTAGGCCAGATGTTTTGTGGATTTCTGGCAAACGCAGGGTCCAGGGAGGTGATGTTGCTGTGCTCGTTGTAACGAAAGACTTTGAAATCGCGATCCTGCTGGGTGTTATTTCCACAGGAAATCAAGCCTAAGGGCACACAACCAAGGAAAATCCATAGGGATAAAATTTTTATCGTTCGGGAAGCGCACGCCATTTTTTTATGATTGAGGTGTAAAGCAAGAGAAAGATTAAAGAAGCCAAGAGTAATATATAGCTTGTATTTTCGCCCAGATAATTCATCAAGATAAAGCACTTTTCTTCTTCATAATTATAATCAAAAAGTCGAACGCACCGTTGTCTTTGCAAGGTTGAAATAATACCTATAATCGTAAGCAAATAACCGGCAAAACCTACTATGGACAGCACCACAAAAATACCCAGAAAACTTTTTCGAATAATTTTCAAAAAGAATAGGGGAAGAATTAAAATAATGGTTCCCATAAAAAAGATGCTATTCAAAGCTACAAGGGAGGAATCACCCCCAGCGAAATCGAATAAGATGGTGCCCAAGCCCACCATCATAGTCAAAATTCCGGAAAGGATAATGCCAAACAATAGGGGGCGAAGTCCTGTAACCCTGAATGCAAATAGTATTGAGGCTAGAAAAAAGGCTATCCAAATAAAGAAGTGTATTGTCCCCTCAAAAATATTGGTATGACTGATGTGTTCAATATTTTCGAAGGTATTGTAAAGTTTTCGGGTGCTGAGGTAGTAATCGGTTAAAATTTCAGTTTTATAGGAAGTAAACTCCTCGCTAATATCCTGAGCGCTTTCAGGGTAAGAAACAACGTAATTGTAGTCGTAATAGTAATCATCGTCGTAATAATCACTGGGAAGATCTAGGTTAGGAACTCTCCTAATGATGTTAGTGACCTCAAAAGCATTGGGCTGGTAGACAAGTTGCAGCCATTGGTCGGTTGTAAGATTGGTTGGAATCTCATATTTTTGGACTAGATCCAACAATTTTTGAAGTCGTTCTTTGATGAGTTCAGGATTTTTTTGATCCATAAGCTCACTAATATCCTTATTGCTTTTCCAGGCTTCGACAGAATAATACGGACTGGCCCCAAGAACTTTAAATACTCCATTATTTTTCTCCATGTTAAGGGTATCAATGGAATATTTTAGGGAGTAAAAGGTACCTGAATAATTAGAATATAAAGGCTTTTCACTTCTAATAAATGCCGCAACATCTACTACAGTATCTTTCAGGAAGGCAATTCGGGAAGAGTCGGTATAGCTTGAGTGTATTTCATTTTCCAGCCTTCCACTTCGGCGATCATTAAGCGGTATTTCAATAGAAATCACCGAGTAGAACTGATAATAGTTTTTCTTGAAAATATAATGCGGCTTAGAGAGGTCTATATCATTAACCGTGGTTTCACAATAAAGCGAGTCCAGTGGGTGTGGATATTTTAGTTTGTCCAGGGTATAATCACTTAGTGAATGAGAAAAAAACGGACTTGCCCTGTTGGCTATTGCAACATCTTCCAAAAAAGAACTCTGGCTGTAGTGGCTGGTAACGTAGGACTTGATCCCTATTGTATAAGAAAAATAGTAGCTTATGCTGATAAAGAAGAAGCAGAAAAAAATCAAAAATTGAAAAAATAACGATTTTCTGCTGGTAGGGTAAAACTCCTTGAAAGCATTGTTTTTAAACAAATAAATAAGCCAAATTACGATTTGGATTATAGAAACAATACTTGCAAAAAAGGCTGTGCCATTCTCCAAAAAAATATCGATGACTCTTCGTTTGTGGAGTACGGTTACGTCCGACATCAAAAAATACCCAGTAAGGAAAAAGAGCGCATGTAATAATATAGCACTTCCTAAAAACCACGTGGCTTTGATATTCCACAAAAGAGGATAGTTTTCTAGAACGTATTTATTGGTTTTTTGAATAAATTTTTTCATACTAGGGGATTAAGAAACGAAGAACCTTCTGGACGATTTAGAAATGTTTCGGGAATAGACAATTTCCACTTTTGCCGCTCCTAAAGCAAGCAATACTTGATGGTATCTTACCGTGGATGGAAAAAAAGCAATGTAAACTCCACCGTTGTAAATGAGCCGTTCCGGATTGAGGTCTTCAAAAGCTTTTGTTAGGACTTCTCGAGAGAGAGTGCTTTCAATTTCCACAATGAGTTTTTCGGGCCTTGTGACGATTTCTTCCTTTACTTCCGAATGACTTTCGTGGTATTTGCCGTTTTTAAGATAAATTACCTTATCCGAAACTTTTTCTACTTCGTAAAGTTGTTGTGAGCTTAGGATAAGTCCCACAGGATGATTCAGGGAATTGCAAATTGATTTTAAATCTTCCAAAATAAGTTGCTGAGACAAAATATCGAGGTTAGCCAAGGGCTCGTCCAATAAAAGCAATTCAGGTTGGCGCAACATGGTTCGGGCCAGTTCAAATCGCATTTTGTATCCAGAGGATAATTCGCTCCATTTTAGGTGTTTATAATTCCATAATCCAAAGCGGGCAATCATCATGAGGGTTCGAATTTCATTTTCCTCGGCGGGAATATTGTAATTGGAAAGCACAAATTTTAAATTGTCTTTTAGGCTGCCGTACCAGGTTTTGGTGCGTTGCGGAATGTAAATGAGTTTAGTTTTTAGGTCAAAGGAAGACAAATGCTTTTCTTTAAAGTTGTAACAAATCTCACCACCATCTAGCTTGAGTTCCTGTGCTAGGATACGCAGTAAGGTGGTTTTTCCATTTCCGTTTTCTCCTACTAAGCCGTAAACTTCCCCTTTTTTTATGTTCACTGATATGGGGCCTAGCGAAAACCTGTTAGCGCCGTAACTCTTGTACAGTTTTTCGCCTTCCACAATAAAGTCTTCCCTTGGGGCTTCCTCAATGGGTATTTTTGCGGTTTTTTCCAAAAGAGTTTTGCACCGTTGGGTCAAGCCGGTTTCGTTATTTGGGTTTTGAGCCTTCCAATCAGCTAGGCTAATGGTTTCTTTAAAGAGCGAAAAATCTTGTGTATCGTGCACACAATCCATCAATAATCTGAACCCCAAATCCAGGTCGTTGTTTTCCAAATGCGAAAAAACTTGCTGGATTCTTAATTCGTTTTTTTTCATAACGATTTGTTTTCTAGTGGGTAAGAAACTAGTGAGTACGGTTTTAAAACCATTACTTTTGTATTACTTCGTATCTTTGTCTCCATTTGCTAAAATACAAGAATGAACGGTACAAAAAAAGCGGCATTTTACACCTTAGGTTGCAAGCTCAATTTCAGCGAAACTTCCACCATCGCGCGAAATATGGCGAATGAAGGTTTTGAACGTGTCCATTTTACCGAACCTGCCGACATTTATGTAATCAACACCTGTAGTGTCACGGAGAATGCCGACAAGCGTTTTAAAAGTATTGTAAAACAAGCGCATAAAACCAATCCTGATGCCTTCATCGTTGCGGTAGGCTGCTATGCCCAGTTAAAACCCCATGAGTTGGCCGAGGTAGGAGGGGTGGATTTGGTACTGGGTGCCACGGAAAAATTCAATGTAACTAGCTATATCAACGAGTTACTGAGTCATCCCAAGCGTAGTCGAGGGGTTGGGGAGGTGCATTCCTGCGAAATTGAAGCGGCCGACTTTTATGTAGGGTCCTATTCCATTGGGGATCGCACCCGTGCTTTTTTAAAAGTTCAGGACGGTTGCGACTACAAATGTACCTATTGCACCATTCCGTTGGCCCGAGGGATTTCAAGGAGTGATACTCTGGAAAATGTCCTCAAAAATGCTGCTGAAATTTCTGCCCAAGGCATCAAGGAAATAGTACTCACCGGAGTCAACATAGGCGATTATGGCAAGGGAGAGTTTGGAAACAAAAAACACGAACATACCTTCCATCAGTTGTGTGAAGCATTGGATAAAGTGCCGGGGATTGAACGTTTGCGCATTTCTTCCATAGAGCCCAATTTGTTAAAGGATGAAACCATCGAGTTTGTTTCCAACTCACGAACTTTTGTGCCCCATTTTCACATTCCTTTGCAAAGTGGGAGCAACGAACTGTTAAAAGCGATGCGCCGCCGTTACCTTCGCGAATTGTATGAAGACCGGGTAAAAAAGATCAAGCAATTGATGCCGCATGCCTGTATTGGGGTGGATGTGATAGTTGGATTTCCTGGAGAGACCGACGAACATTTTCTGGAAACGTATCATTATCTGAATTCGCTGGACATTTCATACTTACATGTATTTACGTACTCTGAACGCGACAACACTCTAGCAACTGAAATGGATGGGGTCGTTCCTATGAACATTCGTAACAAGCGAAGCAAAATGCTCCGTGGCTTATCCGTTAAGAAACGAAGGGCATTTTACGAAAGTCAACTGCAAACCCAAAAGACCGTTTTATTTGAAGGCGAAAACAAAGAAGGGTACATACACGGTTTTACCGAAAACTATGTAAAGGTAAAATACCCGTGGAATCCAGAATTGGTGAATACGCTCCGCAAGGTGGTACTCACAAAAATCGATGAGGATGGTTTGGTGCGTTTCGATTTTGTGGATCTACCCATACTAGCCTAAATGTTGATACCTACAGGCAGCAAATCCTTGTAAGTCTTGCGGTTTTTTCTTAAAAATCCGGCAATTTCGGGGCTGGTGGGGACCATGCTGATGCCTCTGTTGCGGACCTCTTCAAAAACAGCCTTAATAAAAATTTCCCTGAACCCTTGATCTTCCATATCGTCGGGCATTTCGTACTTGGTTAGGAAAATTTTACGGTCTTGGAGGGCATACTCAATACGAGCCATGTTATCCCCAACCTCCAATTCAAATTGTCGTAAAAATTCATTATCGGTAATTTCTACATCTTCAATCATGATGGAATGGTTTAATTCATCGGGACTTCAATCAACAAAAGTCTTGTACTTTCTTCAACCTCGATGTCCACTTGGGAGGTGTCCCAAATTCCTATGGCATCACGTGTTTTTAAGGTTTCATTATCTACAGTGGCCTGGCCTTCAATAACCAATAGGTATAGGCCGTGTCCGGGCTGTTTCAATGTATGGGTCGTTTTGGTTGCTTCTGAAAATGTTCCAAGGTTGAAGTAGGCTTGTTGGTGAATCCAAAGGTCGTTTTCAGAAGCTTCCGATTTGGGCTTTACGACAGTGGAAATGGTATTGGGGCGTATTAAATCTTCGATTTTTTTTTGATCGTATCTGGGTGCTACATTTTGCTCTTCAGGAAAGACCCATATTTGAAATAACCTTAGGGGTTCCTTCGGGCTAGCGTTCACTTCACTGTGTTCCACCCCGCGTCCAGCACTCATTACCTGAATATCGCCAGCGGCAACGATGCCTTCATTCCCCATGGAATCTTTGTGTTTTACAGCTCCATACTGCGGAATGGTCACAATTTCCATGTTTTGATGGGGGTGCTTTCCAAAACCCATCGCAGGGGCAATCTCGTCGTCATTGAGTACACGCAACAATCCAAATTGGATCCTGTTGGGATCAAAATAATTTGCAAAACTGAAGGAATACTTGGCCTTTAACCACCCATAATCTGCATTTCCGCGTGTAGAAGAAGGATGTAAAATCTTTTTCATAGCTTTAAAACGCAATCAAAGGATAAATTTATCTTTACCTAGTAAATGTACAAATTTTATAGGTTTCATTCCGCATAACTTCTGTTAAACCCGTTCACCCATGTCGAAGACCCACGTTTATTTTGTACCCGGATTGGCTGCAGGGAAGGAGATTTTCAGAAACATTCACCTACCGGAAAAAACCTACGAATGGCATGTGATTGAGTGGCTCATTCCAGAAAAGAACGAATCCATTGAAGCTTATGCAGCGCGCATGGCCCAGAGCATTGCGGAGCCAGACCCCGTTCTTGTAGGCGTTTCTTTTGGGGGGGTCATGGTTCAGGAAATGAAAGCCCATTTGGATGTTAAAAAAGTGATCGTCATTTCCAGTATCAAGTGCCGTTCCGAAATGCCCAGACGTATGAAATTGGCCCGTTCTACGAAGGCGTACAAATTGTTCCCAACAAGTTTGGCTTCCTCGGTAACAGACTTTACCGTATTTGCCATTGGGCCGCGAAGCAAAAAAAGATTGCGCCTTTACAACGAATACCTTTCTGTACGCGATAAAACCTATTTGGATTGGGCTTTGGCTCAGGTAGTGAATTGGAAACGGCAAAAGGCAGACAAAGAGGTTCAGCATATCCACGGCGATCAGGATGCCGTATTTCCCATTAAGTACATCCAAGATGCCAAAATCCTGAAAGGAGGCACCCATGTGATGATCCTAAACAAGGGAAGTGTCGTTTCCAAAATGTTGCAAAATATTATCGAAAATGATGGAGGCGCCTAGCCTATTTCTGTATCTTTAAGGAAAATTTTAGCCATGAGTTTGTTATCAAAAATTGGGTTTGCCACGGTTATCGTAGGCATAGGTTGGCTGTGTACGGATGCAACCCAGCAAACCGAAACACCTCCTTTGTCGGTAAATGAAAAGATGCAAGAGAAATTGGTAAACGATTACAACGTTTATGCTTTGCCTTTGCCTGAATCCCTCGATTTTGCTGGAGAACCGGTTCCTTTGGACGATCCAGATGTACGGGAACGCATGGATCGGGAATTGTTGGTAAATACCTATTGGCAATCCAATGGCTTGCTCATAATCAAAAGGGCTCATAAATATTTCCCCATTATCGAACCATTGCTTAAGGAATATGGAATCCCTGATGATTTCAAATATTTAGCCATCGCCGAAAGTGGGTTGGAAAACAATTCTTCCCCAGCGGGTGCTGCCGGTTTTTGGCATTTCCTAAAAGGTACAGGCAGGGAATATGGCTTGGAAATCAACGATTATGTGGATGAACGCTACAATTTGGAATTGGCCACTAAGGTCGCAGCCCAATACCTGAAAGCATCCAAAAAGAAATTTGGTTCGTGGACCATGGCGGCAGCAGCGTACAATGCTGGTAATGGAGGAATGAGCAATCAAATAGGGCGTCAAAAGGAAGATAACTACTACGACTTACTGCTGAATAGTGAAACAAGCCGCTACGTGTTTCGGATTTTGGCTTTTAAGGAAATCTTGACCCACCCTCAGAAGTATGGATTCAATTTCAGGGAACAGGATCTCTACACTGCCATTCCTTCGCGTAAGGTGATGGTGGACACTGTGGTTACCGATTTTGCCGACTTTGCCCATCATTTTGGGATTTCCTATAAAGTTCTGAAATTGCACAATCCCTGGTTACGCGAAACTTATTTGAAAAATGCCTCTGGGAAGCAGTATTTTATCGAAATTCCCGAAAAGGGCTATTACAAAAATCAATGAGTAAAATGAATTTTGAAATTCTCATTTCCTTGGTGGCCATAGGGGTGTTGGCTGGTGTTTTCAGTGGTTTTATGGGTGTTGGTGGCGGTGTTGTAATGATCCCTTTGTTGATGCTTTTCTTGGGGTACGATCAACACCAGGCACAAGGCATGAGCCTGGCCGTTCTAGCAGTGCCTGTTACTTTTGTAGCGGCCTACACCTATCACAAGTCTGGTTATCCCATCGACTGGAACTATGCCCTTACCATTGCGGCCTGTTTTGTGGTAGGAGGTTTTATTGGGTCCAAACTGGCGGTAAAAATCGATCAGAATCTGTTGAAAAAAATCTTTGCCGTGGTTTTGGTCTTTGCCGCCGTTAAGTTGTTTTTTTCTAAGTAATCATTTCTCCTCCAGCGCTGCTTTCAGTAAAGATATCCCACTGGTATATGTTTGGTAGTTGTTGTTGTATGAAGTAGAATAATCTTCTCCGTAGGGATGGAAGAAGTTTCTTCGGACATCCAATATTTTTTTGTCCTTATCGATAAAAAAGGAAGTGGGAAAACCTAGGCTGTGTTTCATCACACGGATGATGAAATCGCTTCGGTTTTGTTTTTCATCCACATAAAGTATGGTGATTTTATTGTTGAGTTCGTGTTTCATTTTCCGGATCTTCTTTTTCGACCCCCAGAAGAGCATCACAAAATCAATTTCATTATGATAAGCATCCACTATATCATTCAGGGCAGGGATTTCGCCTATGCCCGGCGTGCACCAAGAGGCATAGGTAATAAGGTAAATGGGTTTTTCAAAATCGTACATTTCGATGCGACGCCCCGAAAATTTACTTACCCTGAAATTGTCCAAATAGCTTCCCTTTACCACATTTTCAACCAATGAGTCAAACAAAAATTGGGCGCGTTCCTCATCCTTTCGGATGTATGCCTTTTTGGCTTTAATACGGTATTTACGGATGTTTTGTCCTATCGATTCGGAAAAATAAGTCTTGGGCCCTGTTGATTGGGAGAGCGTAGGTAAGTAGGCCAATAAGAACAGGGTAAGGAGCAATTTACCCATAGGCATACGATTTGGTTAGCAGTACAAAAGTAACAATGCCAGCTAAAAACTCCCAAAATGTAGGAAATTTTTTACTTTTAAAGAATTAATTTTCAGGAATTTATTAACGGAACTTCCCGCCACGGCCTGCTCGACCGTACTGCTGTTTGGGTATGCCTACTTTCTTCATCTGTTGTTGCATCATCTTGATTTGTTCGTTAAGCATGTTGTGTTTGTCCAATTTTTTGGCTTCAGAAAGTAAGCTTTCTGCTTCCCTTTTTCGGTTTTTGGTCATGGCAATTCCTGCAAGGTTCAGTTTCACCATGGCCATATCGGCATCCATATTGAGTCCCAATTTTTCTGCCTTGCGGAAAAAACGCTCGGCTTCATTCATATTGGTTTGGGAAACCATCAACCCATTAAGGTAGTGGTAATAGCCCTGCTGTTTTTTGATTAGGGCACCTTCTGGGTGCTTAATACGATCCAACCATTTTTTGGCCCCGGGAAAATCCTGTTTTCGAAGCCTTAAGAATGCCAGTAAAATCATTTCATTTCTGAAGTAGAGGAATACAAAGACCAGCGAGAGTAGAAAATACATGATGCCATTTCCAATATTTCCTTCAACAAATTGCCAAATGGACAATCCCAAAATGATGGCAGTAAGGACTAATTTTATATTTTTATTGAACATGAGGGTAGATTTCCAATGGGAGGCAAAGGTACAAAAACAAACAAAAAATATTTTCATAATTCGGTTTGTCCAAGTAAAAAATGATTGTATATTTGCACCCGACTTTCAGAAAAGGTCCAAGCATTGAAGTTTTAGAGGAAGATTTATAACCTTAGTTACCATGAAAAGAACATTTCAGCCATCCAAAAGGAAAAGACGAAACAAACACGGTTTCAGGGAGCGTATGGCTACCGTAAACGGACGCAAAGTATTGGCCGCCCGTCGCGCAAAGGGAAGGAAAAAACTATCGGTATCCTCTGAACCCCGTCACAAAAAATAATGTTGATAACTCATAAATAAAAAGGTGTTGTTTCCAAACAGCACCTTTTTTTTATACCCTAACGAAATCGTATTTTTAAAAACCGAAAAAAGTTCTGCAAAAAATGCCCAAAAACAACGATCTCAAATCCATTCTCATTATCGGCTCAGGCCCTATTATTATTGGACAAGCATGCGAATTTGATTATTCAGGCTCTCAAGCGCTTCGTTCCCTAAAGGAAGATGGAATTGAAACAATTTTGATCAATTCCAATCCTGCAACAATCATGACCGATCCTGTGATGGCCGATCATATTTACCTGCTGCCCCTCACCACAAAATCGATTTTAAAAATACTTAGGAAGCACCCGCAAATCGATGCGGTACTGCCCACCATGGGGGGGCAAACGGCGTTGAACCTGTGTATTGAAGCTGATGAAAAAGGGATATGGAAGGATTTTGACATAAAAATTATTGGTGTAGACATTAATGCGATCAATATCACCGAAGACCGGGAGCAATTCCGGGCTTTGATGGGCAAGATTGGGATTCCCATGGCGCCACAAGCTACTGCAAATTCATACCTCAAAGGGAAAGAAATTGCACAAGAGTTTGGTTTTCCTCTGGTGATCCGCTCATCATTTACCTTGGGTGGAGCAGGAGCCTCTATTGTGTATAAGGCCGAAGACTTTGACAGGCATTTAAAACACGGATTGGAAGTTTCCCCCATTCATGAAGTGATGATCGATAAGGCGATGATGGGGTGGAAGGAATACGAATTGGAATTACTGCGCGACAATAACGATAATGTAGTTATTATCTGTACTATTGAAAACATGGACCCCATGGGCATCCATACTGGGGATTCCATAACAGTAGCGCCTGCGATGACCTTGAGCGATGTAACATTTCAACGCATGCGGGATATGGCCATCCATATGATGCGAAGCATTGGAAATTTTGCTGGGGGTTGTAATGTGCAATTTGCCGTAAGTCCCGATGAAAAGGAAGATATTATTGCCATCGAAATTAATCCAAGGGTATCCCGTTCTTCGGCATTGGCCTCTAAGGCCACAGGGTATCCCATTGCAAAGATTGCAGCAAAATTGGCTATCGGGTACAACCTGGATGAGCTAAACAACCAAATTACTAAATCTACTTCAGCCTTATTTGAGCCTACACTGGACTACGTGATCGTAAAAATACCACGGTGGAATTTCGATAAATTTGAAGGAGCCGATCGAACGTTAGGACTTCAAATGAAAGCCGTAGGTGAAGTAATGGGTATCGGGCGTTCCTTTCAAGAAGCCCTGCACAAGGCCACACAATCCCTTGAAATTAAACGTAATGGATTAGGGGCCGATGGAAAAAGCTACACCAATTACGATCAAATCATTGAAAAACTCACCCATGCAAGCTGGGATCGGGTTTTTGTAATTTATGATGCCATCCAGATGGGGATTCCATTAAGCCGAATCCATGAAATCACCAAGATTGATATGTGGTTCCTTCGGCAGTACGAAGAATTGTATTTACTGGAAAAGGAAATTTCAAGGTTTACCTTAGACACCCTTCCTAGGGAACTCCTGCTGGAAGCCAAACAAAAAGGCTACGGCGATCGCCAAATTGCCCATATGTTGCAGTGCTTGGAAAGCCAAGTAAACAAAAAACGTGAAGAACTGAATGTGCAGCGGGTGTACAAATTGGTTGATACTTGTGCTGCAGAGTTTAAAGCAGAAACACCTTATTACTACTCCACGTTTGAAAACGAAATGGTGGTTTCTGGAAAGAAGCCGTATTCCGAAAATGATAGCGTGGTTACCGAAAAGAAAAAAATCATTGTGTTGGGCTCAGGCCCCAATCGTATTGGACAAGGAATTGAATTCGATTATTGCTGTGTGCATGGGGTACTGGCAGCTGCCGAATGTGGGTACGAAACCATTATGATCAACTGTAATCCCGAAACGGTTTCAACCGATTTTGACGTAGCCGATAAGCTCTATTTCGAACCCGTTTTCTGGGAACACATCTACGATATCATCCGCCATGAAAAACCTGAAGGGGTTATCGTGCAACTTGGGGGGCAAACAGCTCTGAAACTTGCGGAAAAGTTGGACCGCTATGGCATCAAAATTATGGGCACGACCTTTCAATCGTTGGATTTGGCAGAGGATCGAGGTAGTTTTTCAACCCTGTTGAAGGAAAACAACATTCCATACCCCGAATTTGGAACTGCCGAAACCACTGATGAAGCCCTGGCGCTTGCCGATCAGCTGGATTTTCCCTTGTTAATTCGCCCTTCGTATGTGTTGGGCGGTCAAGGCATGAAAATCGTCATCAACAAGCGCGAATTGGAAGAGCACGTGGTGGATCTTCTCCGAAAAATCCCCAATAATAAATTGTTGTTGGATCATTACCTGGATGGCGCTATCGAAGCGGAAGCAGATGCCATTTGTGATGGGGAGAATGTCTACATCATCGGGATCATGGAACACATAGAACCCTGTGGGGTCCATTCGGGCGATTCCAATGCTACGTTGCCGCCGTTCAACTTGGGGGATTTAATTATTCAGCAAATAAAAGACCACACCAAAAAGATTGCATTGGCCCTCAATACCGTGGGTCTTATCAACATCCAATTTGCCATAAAAGATGACAACGTTTACATCATTGAGGCCAATCCACGTGCCTCCCGTACGGTACCTTTTATTGCAAAAGCTTACGGAGAACCCTATGTGAACTATGCAACAAAAATCATGTTAGGGCAAAACAAACTATCCGACTTCAAATTTAATCCCCATTTGGAAGGCTATGCCATCAAACAGCCGGTTTTCAGTTTCAACAAATTCCCGAATGTCGACAAAAAACTGGGACCCGAAATGAAAAGTACCGGAGAGAGCATTCTCTTTATTGAGAGTCTGAAGGATGATGAATTCTACGAATTGTATTCCAGGAGAAAAATGTATTTGAATAAATAGAATAATGTTTTATCATTGGGGATGAAAAAACTTTTTTTGATTCTTGGCATAATTATCCTGCCAATTGTTGGTTTTGCACAAAGGGCACTACCCAATGAGGAGGATCTGGTTAATGCCAAATCACTATCCAAACGCTACGAGGACGAGCGGTTGATCATCACCGATATTGCTATCGAAGTGAATTTCCAACTGAATAGGGCGAAGGGGATGGTTGGAGCCACACTCAGTACCAAAACGGATTTTCTGAACATTGGTTCCGCATTTCGAATGAAATACCCCGTAATCTATGATTCCGAATCTGATGTGGTAGCGTTTACGGTTAGGGACCATCGTAGTAAATTCCTAACCCCAACCATTCAGGATGAATATTTGGAAAATAGTGATTTATTCCATTCCGATTACCGGGTAAAATATACGACCCTCGATTTTCCGTTACAGGGAATCAAAAAATCGGTTTCCACAAAGCAGGAATATTCCGATGTCAAATACTTGACCAGTATTTATTGTTCCGAGGAATTTAGGATTCTGAAGGGAACGATCAAAATTGTGATTCCCGATTGGCTGGAAGTAGCTGTAAATGAATATTATTTGGACCAATTTTCTATAGACAAAACGGTTGCCAACGATAAGGGGAACAAAATCATTACCTATTCCTACAAAGACCTTTCTCCCATGTATCAGGAAGCTCATTCCCCAGGGCCATCGCATACGTATCCTCACCTAGTGATTGTAGCCAAATCCTATTCAACTGGGAATGAGAAATTTACCCTTTTTTCAGAAGTCGATGACCTCTATCAATGGTACCATGGCCTTATTGGGAACGTGGTGGAAGAGCCAAAAGTGTATCGGGAAAAGGTCCAGGAAATTACCGCAAACTGTCAAAGCCCACAGGAAAAGGCACAAAAAATATTTTATTGGGTACAAGACAATATACGCTACGTTGCTTTTGAGGACGGCATTGCAGGTTTTCAGCCTACTGCCCCTCAAGAAGTCTTCGAAAAACGCTATGGGGATTGCAAAGGCATGGCTATTCTTACCAAGAGTATGCTACAGGAAGCAGGCCTCGATGCCAGCTTGGTTTGGATTGGTACCGACCGACTGGTTTACGATTATAGTTTTCCATCCCTCGCGGTGGACAATCACATGATTTGTGCATTGCGAATGAACGAAAAGCTTTATTTTTTGGATGCCACCGAAAAATACAGTGAATTTGGGACCTATGCCACCCGTATTGCTGGAAGGGAGGCCATGATTGATGGACAAGGGAGCTACACGCTGATGAGGGTTCCGGAAAATACCACACAAAATGAAGAGGCCACAGACATAAAACTTCTGTTTGGTCCGGAAAGCCTAAAAGGAATTGGGGCCCGCACTTATCAAGGGGAGTCGAAAGTTTGGTTTCAAAATTACCTGCATTCTTTTGGCAGGGACGAACAATCGGACGTGCTTGCCAGTTTATTGAGCAATAATAACACCAATGCCAAGGTCTATGTGGGGAATGATTTTGATAGTGACGTTCGTGGAAACCAATTGCAAGTTCCTTTCACCATCCTCATGGAGAATTCCGTGAGTGAATTTGATGGTACTTATTATGTGGATATTGACACGGAAACCTACAAGAATCTTGACCTGTCAGAACGAAAAAATGACTATTTGGTTCCTTTTAAGGAGAAAGTGGTTACTGAAATCACCATCGAAGTGCCGAATGGTTTTGAAGTGGTGGAAATGCCTGAAAGTCTTTTGATTCAGAACGATTTGGTAGATATTACCGTGGATTACAACAACCAAAATGTAAGCTCGGGCAATCAAGTGTCCTACCGCAAGAGCATCAACTTCAAAAAACGCAATATTGAAAAAAAACAGTTTGACTTGTGGAACGAAACCTTCCAAAAGCTTCGGGAAACGATTCAGCAACAAATTGTTATCCAAAAAAAATAACCCGCTATGAAAAGACTTCTGTTCCAGACCTGTTTTATGGTTGCTTTTTGTGTTTCGGCTTTCGGTCAATCCAAAGATTTAAAAGAACTTCAGCAAAAATTTTGGAATACCACCAACAAGCAAAGTAAAGTTACCGAGATTCCCGAAAAGTGGAACAATGAAAGTGCCGTAGTGCTTTACCGCGATGAATTTTACCAATATACCAACAATGGAAAAAAAATGTATAACCCCTCCCATTTTCATCAAAGGGTGTTGTTATTGGACAAAGCGGCCATTGAGAATTTTTCGGAAATAAGCATTGACAAAGACGACCGGATTGGTGGATTATTCATGAATTGGAAAAAGGATGTTACCACGGTAGGCATCAAAATCGTGAAGCCCAATGGAGAAGAGCGTATCATCGACGTAGATAATGAAAAAGTATCCCAGGATGCCGAATTTAAAGTTGCCATACCCAACCTGGAAATAGGAGATATTGTGGATATTTTCATCTTTGAGGACGATTACCTCCGAAGCTTTTCGGGAACCCATGTGTACGACCCCGTAGAACGAGTGCTAAGCACTCAATATCCGGTATTGTTCAGCAGGCTGGCTGTGGAGGTAGAGAACGATTATTTCCTGAATATGGAATCCTTTAATGGAGCTCCCAGAATCAAAGAGGAACAGACCGATAAAAGAGCCACAAGGCGTTACGTCTTGGAGGCTTCCGATTTGGAGAAGAGTGATTTTCCAAGATGGTTTTACCCTTTTGCAGAATTTCCTTGCCTGAAATTTCAGGTGGTGTTCGCGCTCAAAGCCAAAAACGAAGATTACGCGGGTGTCTTCTTAGGCGATAAAGATGCTGAAAGAAAAACCGGGGTAACCAAGGATGAGATTGTGGAATATTACGGAGACCGGTTTGATGCCAGTAACAAAAGCAGTGTTAAAGACGTACTCAAGTACCTGGAAACTCTTGGACCAATAAGCAAAAGGGAACAACTGGAAAAAGCACTCTACTACGTAAGGCATAAAAGCTTCAATCGGTTTTTCGAACTTTTCATCGCTAGGGAAAATAACATTGCCCCTTTTGCTTTGCCCTGCGATACGGATTACGTGATCCTAAACGAAAACTCCTTTGTAAATTACTTTGCTGGTTTGGCCAAACAGCTTGAAGTAGACTACGATATCGTAATTGCCACGGCCGATTACAACGGTAGTATTGACGATCTACTGCTGCGTTCCAATGTTTCATACGGACTTCGATTTAACTTCGATACCCCGATGTATCTTTTTGATGTTTCGCCCCACGTACAAGCCGACTTTTTCCCGTACAGCCTTGAAGGAACCAAAGTATACACGTTGGCAGTGCAAAAAAACCGAAATATTGAAGGGGTTACCTTCGACCATCTTCCAATGACCACTTCGGACAAGAATTTGTCCAAGGAATCGGTTGAGATTTCCTTTGGGGACGATTTCAAAAAAATAAACGTGAATAGGGAATTGAACTATACGGGACATTATAAAGTTGAAAACTTATCCCGAAGATTGGTGCTTCAGGATTTTCTGGAAGAGGAATTTCAACATTACAACACAAAACATTTTTATCACTGCAAGGAGAAACAAGGAAAAAAGGAAGCCGTGATTGAGCAAAAAATCAATTCGGCCATGGAAACTTACGAGAAAAATAAAAAAGATAGGATCGAAACCATCGTATCGGAAAACTACGATGTGCCCATTAAAGAATACGGTTACGAAGTAAAGGAAACCGGAAGGTATTCCAATGACCCATTGATTATTCGTGACCACTTCACCATTGAAAACGAGTTTGTAAAAAAAGCAGGTAAAAATTACATCGTCGAAGTAGGAAAATTTATTGGAGGGCAAGTTCAACTTAGAGAAGAAGAATTGGATCGCAAAGAAAATGTGTACCTTAATTTCGCCAAGACCTTGCAGTATGAAATTGCTTTCCAGATACCAGAGGGATATACAGTGGAAGGCCTTGAAAAACTCAAAAAGAATGTCCAGAACCAAACGGGCTCATTTGTAAGTGATGCCAGCATTAAGGATGGTAAGGTAATTTTCTCTGCAACCAAAGTATATGCTAAAAAAACCTATACCTCCCAGCAATGGTCCGATATGATTCCATGGCTTCAGGAAGCTTACGATTTTTCCCAGGAAAAGGTAATGTTTAAGAAAATTTAAAGCCCTGAAGCGAGAAATTTGCCGAAAAAGGTAGGGTAAAACCAGGCTTTCTTGTTTTAGTTTAAAAGTCAACGCTTTTAACTAAATATAAAACCATGCGATTTATCCTTTCCATTGGAATTAGTATACTTCTTTTAAATACCTCCTGTACTTCGCATACCTATGATGATGTAGTAGATACTACTCCTCAGGGAAACGACCAACCCGTTACCTTTCAGGATGTGAAATTTGTTTTTGAAACTATTTGCCAACAATGCCATACCAACCCCCCACAAAATGGTGCCCCCATGCCTTTGGTTACGTTTCAGAATGTGCGCGAAGCCGTATTAACAAGAGGTCTTTTGGAGCGCATTAGTCGCGATGAAAGTGATCCAGGGCTGATGCCTTTTGGCGGACCTAAGCTTCCGCAAAATATCATCGACCTTATTTTTCAATGGGAAGCAGACGGTTTGTTACAAAATCCTTAAACCATGAAACTAAAACTAACCCTTCTTTTCTTACTTATTTTATATGTCTGTGCGGTTAGTGCCCAGACAAAATACAGTACCAAGTCTGGAACCATTACTTTTGAAGCTTCAGTTCCAAGTTTTGAAGAGGTAAAGGCCACCAATGAGCAGGTAAGTGCCGTTCTGAATCTCGACAATGGTACATTCGCAGCCCTGGCCTTGATTAATGGGTTTCGTTTTAAGGTAGCGCTGATGGAAGAACACTTCAACGAAAATTACATGGAATCGGCTACCTTTCCAAAAGCTACCTTTAAAGGAACCCTAGATGGATTTAGCCCTTCTAGCCTAACCGGGAATGCTTCCAGTTTTATCCTGAAAGGGGAACTAACCATTCATGGGAACACACAGCCATTGGAATGCCTGGCACAAGTGTCGAAAACTACGGATGGTGTAAGGATGGAAACCTCCTTTGTGTTGAATCCAAAAGAGTTTGATATTGAAATCCCTCAAATAGTAAGCAGTAAAATTGCCAAGGAAGTGCTTGTTTCAGTATCCTTGCTTTTAAAGTCCTGAAATGAAAAGAAAGAATTTCCTAATCATCATTGTATTGATTCTTGCTTTAGCGGCCTATTTTGGATATCGTTACCTATACCATTCGCATCGCAACATTCAACAGGAGGCCCCCATGGCTTCAATGCCCGTAGCGGATATCCAAGAACTCTTTAAGGCTGGGAAGGCAGACTCTTTAATGAACAAGGCCGTCATCGTTTTTGGAATAGTCACCGAACTGGAAGGTAAAAGCCTTACCTTGGAGGGTGGTGTATTCTGTAGTTTTGATGAAATGCCAACAGGGCTTTCCCTTCAACAGCAAATTACGGTAAAAGGACGCTGTGTAGGTTACGACGACCTTTTTGAAATTGTAAAACTAGACCAATGCCAAACACAATGATTTACTCAAAGAAATTAATAGCCCTTATGGTACTCTTGTTGCCCATTTTAGCAACTGCACAAGAGGATTTACTGGAGGGCCTGGAAAATGAAACTGAAGTCAACCAAGAAGTTTCTGCCGCTTTCAAGGGATTGAAAGTGGTGAACTTTGAGTCGACGAAATTGGCCGGCAAAGGCGATTTTTTCTTTATTGTTTCGCACCGTTTCGGAACGGTTAAATATGGATTTGATGATTTTTTTGGATTAGACAATGCCGTAACCCAATTGAAATTCGTGTATGGCATTGGGGAACATTGGAATGTAGGTGTAGCACGGAGTTCATTTCAAAAAAAGTATGGAATTCATTTTAAATACAGGGTTTTGCAGCAAAAAGAAAATGGATCTCCCTTTACTTTAGTTGGCTACCATTTGGTAACCATCAATACTTCCTTGGACAAGGATTTACTGCCAAATTTGGAATTTGGGGATCGGCTTACGTATACCCACCAATTGCTTTTGTCGAGAAAAATTAGCGAATCCCTATCTTTGTTATTAGCGCCAACCTATGTGCATGAAAACCTTGCAACGAGGAGTTCTGTTCAGCAAGACGATGAAACGGTTTTGATTTATGATGAAAAAAACAGCCAATTTGCCTTGGGAATGGGCGGTAGGTACAAATTGTCCAAGCGATTGAGTCTTAATCTCGATTACGGAATTCATTTAAACCGAAATAGCCACTCCATTTACAAAAACCCATTATCTGTTGGAGTGGATATCGAAACTGGAGGGCACGTTTTTCAGTTGCACTTTACCAATGCCCAAGCCATGTTCGAGGAAGGCTTTATCGTACAGGGGAATGGCGATTGGGGCGATGGCGATTTTTTCTTTGGATTTAACCTTAGTCGGGTTTTTTAAAACTAATGTATTATCAGTCAATTAAATAGTAACCTTAAACTTTAAAAAATGAGAAAACTTACACTTTTAACGATTGTACTTTTAATGGGGTTGTTTACCAATGCCCAAACGACCTTTAACCTAGATTGGTTTTCGGGAGTGCCTTCCGGGGATGTTACCATTACCATTGATGTTGGCGATTCGGTTGAATGGACCTGGGCCGATACCTTGCCTCACTCCGTGACCAATGATGCGGGCGCCCAAGAAACTTTTGACAGTGGAATTCTAACGGGATCGGGAACTACCTTCACCTACACTTTTACCCAAGTAGGGGTTAATCCATACCATTGCAATGTACACTCTGGCATGATTGGGACCATTACAGTAGAGCAGGGCCTTTCCGTGGAAGACAAATTTGCGATGAACGTGAACTTTTTCCCCAATCCGGTGCAAAATGCATTGACCATTACGTCACTTTACAGCTTGGACAGCTATCAAATTACCGATATCCTCGGAAAAACTGTAATGCTAACCAAAGTGAGTGGCAATGTAGTGGACGTAAACACTGCATCTTTAAATGCTGGAATCTATTTTGTAACGGTCACTTCAGAAGGAATGGAAACAACCTTCAAAGTGGTGAAACGATAAATATTTTATAAAAAACAACCCAGAAATGGGTTGTTTTTTTATATTTACCACTCATACAAGTCCCCAAAATAATGTATAAGTTTTTTGTGATTCTTTTTTTAATGCTTGGTAATCAGGCATTTTCCCAACTTTTCTATAACGGCTTTGAAGAAGGAGAGTTGGAGGGATGGACAAATTCCGATGGCACAACCAATCAGCTGTCGGTTGAAGGAACCTCCTTTAACTACCTTCAAAAAGTTGCTGACGGAAGCAATACCGCTATGGGCCATTTAAGCATCGTCAATGCTTCACCGGAGTATTGGGCTGGAGATTATTTTTACACGCCTTTCGACACCCAAGCCCTACGTACCATAGACGATATCAATGTTAAAAATCCAAACAATTTTGACCTTTACCTTCGTTATGGATTTACAGGAGCAAATGGATATACCGTCGTTACCACAAACCCTATAGTGGTTCCTTCGCAGACGGATTGGGAAATATATACCAATTTCTATGGGATTGATGAGGGAAGCAATGTGCTTTTGAACCTTACGGTTTTAAACGATACTTCCGGAATGCCATGGGAAGAGGTAATGCAGCATGTTTACGAATTGTTTCAGGATGTGGTGGAAATCAAAATTTTCCACAACCCAAACATTTCCTATGAAGGACTTGCTGTTGAAGGCTTGTTGCAAATTGAATCAATCATCTCTTGGGAACTGCTTTCCAATGCATCTTTTTCCATTCCGCAGGCAACCATCTATCCAAACCCTGTGTATGATGCATTTCAGGTTAACTCCAATACCATCATAAAAAGCATCCTGTTTTATAACGCCCAAGGAGCAAAAATAAGGGAATATAAGCTGAATGCTACCCGTGGGGAGTTTGACATTTCTTCACTAGTAAGTGGTGTTTACATGCTCGAAATCACTTTTGAGGATGGTAGCAAGACTTCCAAGAAAATGGTTAAAGAATAACAGTTTTAGGATTCGTCTTCTTCGGCGCGTTTCAGTAATTTTTCATCCATACTTTTACTGGTCTTTGCTCCCAGTTTTCGCAATTTTTCGACGCGGTTAATTAAATTACCTTGCCCTTCCGAAAGCTTTTTCATAGCGCCTGTATAGGTATTTTTTGCTGTGTCCATCTGTGCTCCCACCTTGACCAAATCCTCGGTCAGGCGCACAAAAGCATCATAAAGCCTGCCAGCTTGCGTTGCGATTTCTAGCGCATTTTGTTGTTGCTTTTCATTGGTCCACATGCTGTCGATGGTTCTAAGTGTTGCTAGAAGCGTGGTTGGGGTAACAATCACAATATTTTTTTCGAAGGCCCAACTGTAGAGGTTGTTGTCTTGGTTAACCGCAACAGCAAAAGCAGGCTCTATGGGAACAAAGAGCAAGACAAAATCGGGACTTTCGATTTTGTAGATGTCCTGATAGTTTTTTTCACTCAGTTGCTCTACATGTTTTTTTAGGGATGCCACGTGCTCTTTTAGGTGGCGGTTTCTCAAATCCTCTTCTTCTTCGTTTACAAAACGTTCATAGGCGGTTAACGAAACTTTGGAATCGATAACCATTTTTTTGTTTCCGGGCAAATGAATGATGTAATCGGGCATAAGTCTTTTGCCATCTTCAGCGGTAAAACTTTGCTGTTCAAAATATTCTTGATCTTTTTCCAGCCCGCTCTTCTCCAAAACCCTTTTTAAGACCAATTCGCCCCAATTTCCTTGCAATTTGCTATCTCCCTTTAGGGCCTTGGCCAAGTTGGTGGCCTCTTTGCTCATTTGCTCGTTCAATTCCTTAAGTCCAACAATTTGCTGCCGGAGCATCGCATGGCGGTCAATACTTTCCTTATGGGTGTCCTCCACCCGTTTTTCAAACTTTTCGATTTTCTCTTGTAGGGGCTTGAGGATGGTATCGAGGTTTTCTTTGTTTTGTTTGGTGAATTTTTCCGATTTGGTATCGAGGATCTTATTGGCTAGGTTTTCAAATTCCTTGGTAAATTTTTCCTGAAGTTTTTCAAGTTCCTCCTTTTGTTCGTTCAATTTACGATCCAAATGGTCGTTTTCCGAAGTGCGTTTTACCAATTCTGTATTCAAAAACTCCTTTTCCTTCCTTTCTGCCTCACGTGCATCTAGGGCATGCTGCAGGCGTTCGTTGAGTTTTTCCTCTTGATCTTTCAACTGATTGATACGCTCGTCCAGCTTTCCGGTTTGTGTTTTGCTTTTAAGTTGCGCAATGAGGTTGCCCACATAGGCACCGGCCAATGCTGAGATAACACCAATCAAGAATATGATAAAAGGTTCGCTCATAACAGTTTTGAAACTCGGACCTAAAGATAATCAATCCTTGATTGTAAACCGACCGGTTTGTGTATCAAAAACGATGATCTCTTCTGGGAACAATTCTTGAAAACGGTGTTCGGCAATAAGTCGGCTGGGGGTATCATAGTAAAACCCATCCTTGGTAAGGACCATCATGAGGTCACTGAGTTGAAGGGCCAAATCGATTTCGTGGGTTGAAAACAGAATGGTTTTTTCGGTTTCCTGGGTCAATTTTTTAAGCAATTTCAAAAGGTAAGCCCTATGGTACAAATCGAGATGGGTAGTAGGTTCGTCCATAAGGATCAACGGCGTATCCTGCGCTAAGGCCCTTGCAATGGCCACTCGTTGAAACTGTCCGTCACTTAGTTCAAAACATTTTTTGGAAATAAGGTTTTGGGTTTCGGTGAGTTGAATGGCCCAATCCACTTTCTCAAGGTCCTTCGGAGATAGTTTTCCCAGCCAATTGGTGTAAGGATATCTCCCCAGTGAAACAAACTCCTGAACCCTAAGATTTTTGGAGTTAGGAGCCTCTGTTAGTACCAAACTGATTTGTGTGGCCAAGTCTAATGTGTGGTAATTTTCAAGAGGGTTCTCATTTAGGTAAATAGCTCCAGAAAGTTTTTTTTGCATCCCCGAAAGCGTTCGGAGTAGGGTCGATTTACCAATGCCGTTGGCACCTACGATCCCTATGAGTTGCCCTTTCTGGCATTCGAAAGAAATTTGATCGGCTACCTTCAAAGGACTTTTTTTATGGAAATAGCCGATGCTCAGTGCGGTCGCTTTTAAGACGTTATGAATTGCGGTTGGAGCCATCAAAACAACAATTTACGTTTTCGAACCAATAGCCAAATCACCACCGGGGCCCCTACCAGCGAGGTAATCGCATTGATGGGCAGTGTTTGTTCACTGAAGGGAATTTGAGCCACTGTATCACAAATAAGCATAACAATGGCTCCCAACAATAGAACGGCTGGAATTAAAATGGTATGATTGGCTGTAGTAACCCATTGTCGGGTTAAATGTGGAATGGCCAAACCAATAAACGCAATGGGTCCTGCAAATGCCGTAATGGTACCCGCCAAAATGCTGGTAGCGATGATGATGGTGAATGTGGTCCTTTTGAAACGTACCCCCATACTTTTGGCATAATTTTCCCCAAGCAAGAGGGCGTTCAATGATTTGGAAGACCGGAAGGCCAAAAATAAACCAATGATGACCCCTATTCCCAGAATGCTTACTCCCTTCCAGGATTGATTGCCCAAACTTCCAAAAGACCAAAAGACGTACTGTTGCAATTTTTCGGCATTGCTGAAATAGGACAGGACGGCTACCAAAGCGGAAGTCAAACTACCAAACATAAGTCCAATGATAAGCAAGGCCATGGTGTCCCTTACCTTGAACGTTAAGGCCAAAACAGCCAATAATACCAAAAAACTCCCAAATGCCGAAGCAAAGACCAAGCTCCATTCGCCAATTAATACCTGTGTTAAAACGCCGCCAAAAGCCCCAGCCCCTAAAATTAGAAACGCTACACCTAAACTGGCACCACTGCTTAATCCCAAAACAAAGGGCCCGGCCAGCGGATTTCTAAAGAGGGTTTGCATCAATAAACCGGCAACACCTAGGCCACTTCCCACGCAAATGGCTGTGAGGGCTTTGGGTAGTCTGTATTCTATAATGATGTAATGCCAAGTTGATTTTTCGGTAGACCCGCCAAGGAGGCTAGAAAAAATTTCATCCAGGGGGATCGAAACCGATCCCAAGCTTAGATTTAAGATAAAACAAAGTATAAGAATTCCCAGCAATACCAAAAACACATACTTAAAACTTTGTTGGCTTTTCATGGTTACTGCAATGGTTCAAAAAAATGGAATTGGTAATCGGGCATTAGTTCTGGATGAAGAATTTTGATTAAATCCTGTAACACCCAATCGGGACGGTTTGGTGCCAATTCGTAATAAATAACCCCTCCAGTGGCTCCTTTTTTGGAGGTAAACGTATAAACTTTCTTTTGCTTAAAAGCGTCAAATTCCTGGTACACGGAATGTGCCTTAATCATTTGCTCGTAAGAGAAGAATTGACTCGGACCAATCCAAAAATCGGCATGTTGCCCTTTTACCAGCACGCTTTCCAGGTTCAGGGAAAGACTGCCGGTACCCTCCGTGTCTTCCCAGAGATAGGTAGCATGCGCATCTTTGATGAATTGTGCTGCCCAACTATTTCCTTGGGGGAGGTACCAAACATCCTTAAACATGGCTCCACTGAGCACGGTCGGTTTTTGGGATGTTAGTGAGGCTAGGTATTTGGCTTCATTGTATTGTGAAACGATTGTGTCGAAAAGCAAGTTGGCCTCTTGCTCTTTATTAAAAAGTACCCCAAAAAACTTAAGCCATTCTGCTTTGCCCAATGGATGCGTTTCTGTCCAATCGCCATTGTACAACACTGGAATTCCAGATTTTTCAATAGTCGGAATTGTTTTATTGGCGCCTTCAACGGCAAAGGTAACAACTGCATCAGGGGCAAGGTCTATAAGGATTTCCGTATTCAAGTCTTCATTTTTCCCCAACTCAGCTATGGTTCCCTCATTGATGCGAGCCCGGGTTTTTGCAGAAGAAATGTAATCGAGGTTCGGAAATCCAACCAATTTTGAAGCTACTCCCAACATTTCGAGAGAGGGTATATGGGTGGTGGAGGTGACAACAATTGTTTTTAGGGGTACCTGCACAACAGCATCAAACCGTGCTTCAATGCCAAGAGTTGTTGTATCCTTTTTCAGAAGGTAATGATAAGACACTTCACTTCCAGGCCAGGGATTGTTGATGGTTAGTTCCGAATAAGTATCAAAATGATTTATGGTAAATCCTTTTGCATAGTGGATGTGGCTGTCTAGTCCAAGATTATTTTGAGATGCATCTTTTTTTTGTCTGTTTTCACAGGACCCCAAAACAAAGATAATGCATAGAAGGCTTAATATTCGCATGTTCAAAAATAATGGTTTTTAAGGGGGAATAGCAATGGATAAAACTGTAATTTTGGGGTGAATTTTGGTTTTTTCCCCTAACAAGTGGAAAAATGAAAAGGGAATTCGGTGAAAATCCGAAGCTGTTCCCGCAACTGTAAGCCGTCCGAAAGGATAGTGCCCACTACAAAACCACTGTCTGCCCATGCAGATGGGAAGGTATGCACCAGGCAAGCCAGGAGACCTGCCAAGATTCGATGGATGTCAAACTTTCGGGACAAAGGTTTGGGCACTGTGGAAGGCATCAAGTCTGGCCATGTATGCTCCTCTTTTTCCGTTTTAAATTTTTAAAATGAAAAAGTCATTTCTTTTATTTAGCGCGATTTTAGGCACATTAACTGCTTTCGCGCAACAGGTCCAAAAGGATACGGTTCAAACCTTGGATTCGGTGTATATCGATACCAAGGTACCCATCAGCAGAAAAAACAGTGGGAAAATGGTTACGGTGATTTCTTCGGAAACTCTTCGGCAATTTCAGGGGAAATCACTAGCGCAGGTCTTGAACTCAATTTCGGGTTTTGAACTCAATGGGAGCCACAGCAATAATGGTCAAACCCTAGGATACTACGTACGGGGTGGGAAAAACCGTCAGGTACTGATTGTCGTGGACGGGGTTCCTCAAAATGATGCTTCGCAAATTGCAAACGATTATGATTTACGGCTGATACCCTTGGACGAAATTGAAAGGATTGAAGTGTTGAAAGGGGCAGCAAGCACTTTATACGGGAGTGGTGCGGCCACTGCGGTCATCAGCATTACCACCAAAAAGGCTTCCAAGAGCCCCATCGCGATACATACCCAAACAATGCTTGGGACCGATCGTTCGGCTGAGGCAAGCGCCTACCCATTAAAAGCCATCAATAATAGTATCCAAGTAAGTGGCACGATGGGATCCTTTTTTTATAAAGCGGAAGCACAGCACCGCTTCAGCAATGGATTGTCCGCTATCGAGGCCTTGGAGGGAGCCGCTCCTTTTGAGGAAGATAGCTTCAATGCCTTCCAATCCAAAATTCAATTGGGAGTACATTACAATGAAAACATTTCGATAAGCCAGTTTGTAGCTTTCAATCAATTAGAAAATGATTTTGATGATTTTTCTTATACCGATGCCGATTATTCCAATAAAACCCTACAGTACAGCACTGGAGGGCATTTTGAGTGGTGCTTTGGGAAAGGCACTTACGTGTTCAATGATCTTTATAGTGTGATCAAACGCGATATTGCCTCGTCCTTTCCAGCCAAGTACGAATCCAAAACCTATCAATTTGACAATTACCTGCAATACACTATGGTTGAACCGGTTAAGTTGATTTTGGGGTTAGGGGGTAATTTTAGTCGAATGAATGCATTTACGATTCCTTTTGGTGCCACCGAATTTTCAAAGGACATTGATGCGGATCAAGCGCGTCTCAGCTACATCGATCCTTATGTCAATGTGTTATTTACGTCCTCTTTGGGGCTTAATGTAAATGCTGGGGCACGCCTTAACATGCACAGTTTGTACGGAAACCATTGGGTGTATCAGTTCAATCCTTCTTATTATTTGAAGTTGAACCGTTTGTCCATCAAATGGCTGGCTTCCTACAGCACGGCATATAGTACGCCTTCCTTATACCAAATTTATGATCCGTTCTATGGAAATACCCATTTGCAACCGGAGGCGAATACTACTATAGAAGGAGGTATAGAGCTTTCAAGTGGAAAAAGCTACCGTTTGGGATTGCTTTATTTCCAGAGGTTCGAAAAACAGTTTATTGATTTTGTGGCAGTAGACCCTGACACCTTTGCCTATCAATACCAAAATAGTGATGCCGTTTTTAAGTACAATGGATTGGAAACCCAATTGTACCTCCGGTTTTCAGAACAGTGGGATGGCAATTTTAACTATACTTTTACCCACCCCGATGAGGCCTTTAGAATCAGAATTCCAAAACATAAAGTCAATGCGATTTTGAATTATGAACCTACTTCCAAAACGCAAATAGGATTTAGTTATCACTACGTATCGGAAAGGGAGGATCGATATCTTGATCCCAGTACGTTTGAGAATAAAACGGTTTTTCTGAAAGCCTATCACCTACTAAACCTTACCGCAAATCATCGAGTGACCAAACAAATTCATTTGTTTGTAAGTTTGGACAATGTGTTGAACAGCGATTTTGAAGAATTGTACCGATACCAGTCCAAAGGACGGAATATCAGTATGGGATTTGGTTTGGATTTATAAATTGTCAGTCGGATAGGGTATGCAATGCAATTTCGATCATTTTTGAGAACGAGCTTTCACGTTCATCTGCTGAGGTTTTTTCTTTGGTCACCAAAGAGTCGGATATGGTAAGAATGGCCAAGGCCCTCGCATTGTATTTTGCCGCAATGGTGTACAGTCCTGCTGCTTCCATTTCCACACACAATACCCCAAAATTTGCCCATTGTTTGTAGGAATCGTAATCGTCTTCGTAAAATTCATCTGCAGAGAGGACGTTACCCGCCTTGATAGGAATTTTATGTACTTGTGCGTAATTGGCAGCCTTCATGAACAAGTCGAAATTGGCCGTAGGGGAATAATCGGCATTGATGAATCTGGAATTGTTGATCCCAGAGGTCGAGGAAGCGGCCATCGCAATGACAATGTCCCGAAGCCTTACTTCCTTTTGGTAGGATCCGGCAGTGCCTACCCGGATAAGGTTTTTAACCTCATAAAAATTGATAAGCTCGTGGCAATAGATCAATGCCGAAGGAATGCCCATCCCAGTGCCTTGTACTGAAATTCGCTTTCCCTTGAAAGTCCCGGTAAACCCTAACATGGCCCTAACGTCGTTATAACAAACGGGATCTTCTAGAAAAGTTTCGGCAATCCATTTTGCGCGCATCGGGTCTCCAGGCAATAAAACCGAATCGGCAATTTCTCCGGGTTTTGCTTCTATATGAATGCTCATGCTTATTGGGTTTTAATGAGTTGAATTCCATTGGAAGTGCCAATACGGCTTACTCCCATGGCAATATATTCTAGTGCCTCCTTTCCTGTTTTAATACCTCCCGAAGCCTTGATTTTGGTTTGGGGGCCAACAGTACCCTTAATGAGTTCAATATCTTTTATAGTAGCCCCACCGGAACCAAAACCAGTGGAAGTTTTTACAAAATCGGCCCCAGCTTTTTCCACCAGTTCACAGGCGAGTATTTTTTCGGTATCGGTTAGGTAACACGTTTCTATGATTACTTTCAGCACATTTTTTCCGATGGCTTTTTTAACAGCAGCGATTTCCTCCCGGACACTTTTAACCAAACCACTTTTCAAGGCTCCTAAGTTCAATACCATATCAATTTCGTTAGCTCCTTGCCCTATACAATGGGTTGCTTCAAATAGTTTGGCTTCCGTTGCCATGGCCCCAAGTGGAAATCCCACTGTCGCTGCCACCAACACACGTTCGTATTTCAAAATATTCGCGGCCAAATGCACGTAACCACTGTTAACGCATACTGCATAGAATTGATGTTCCACAGCTTCCTCACAGAGCTTTTCAATAGCTCTTGGGGTTGCCGTGGGACTTAATAGGGTATGGTCTATAAACTGGCTAAGTTGCATGTTCATTTCGAGTTTTGGATTCGCTGTACCAATTCGTGTTTTTGTAGTACTCCCGATTGCCGCCATACCTGCTGTCCGTTTTTGAAAAGGATAAGTGTAGGAACGCCTCTTACGTTATAGTTAGTGGCAAGGCGTGGGTTTTTGTCTACATCAATTTTGATAATTTTTACCAAATTGCCCAGTTCTTCCTTTACCTCTTTGAGAATGGGGGCCAACATTTTACAGGGACCGCACCATTCAGCGGAAAAATCCACTAAAACCATCCCATGGGATTCAATAAGGTGGCTAAAACTTGTCTTCATTAACTTTTTAATGGGTTCAAGGGATAGTGTCGCAATACGGACACTAATTTTTCCAAAGGGATTACCACAGAATATTCGCCCGTATAGGCAGGACAAATTACGCAATCTTCGAAATAAAATTCAACCGATCGGCCGTCAACCACAAAATTATTTTTATAGCGGAAGAAATCATCCACAGTAATTTCCCAACAATCGTAAAACACTTCCCCTAGATCTATTCTTTCGCTAAGCGTTTCGTTAAGGATGTTCCGCAGTTCGGCCTCAGACCCCGTATTGAAGAAATCTTCATACTTCATGAACCTTCCTTGCTGAAGTTCAAAGTTGAGGCAATCGAAGGTATAGGCAGGGTGCATCGCGCCAGAATAATAATTTTCTTTATAGAAAAGCACACTGATGAGTTGCTCGTTTACTTGGTAGATTTTATAGCGAACCAAACGCTTTTCCCGGATTTGATGGATGCGAAGTGTATCGCAGAGCAGTTCCTTGTCTTCAAGGATTTGTGCCTCAACTTCAGAAATATTCAAATAATTTTGGCTGATGTATTGGTTGAAATTGGTATGGGTGGGCTTCATGGATTCGTTGAGGAAGGGATAATGAAAATCAAGCACATAAAAATCGGTTTCCTTGTAAAATTCCTTATCTGCAATTAAAGGGCCCAAGTGTTCTCGGTCGTCTTTTTTTTCCTTCAACTCTTTTTGCTTGATCTCAATGGCTTTCTCTACAGTAATGTCTTTATCCGGTTTGGTAACCACTAGCGAATCCTTTTGAAAATCGGTGCTCGTGGTTTCCTTTTCCATGATAAGGGGTTGGGGCCTGTCCTTTTTGCAAGAGGTTACGGCAACCATGAGGAATATGAGTGTTAGAAGGTATTTCATTTCAATGCTTTAAAAGGATTTGAAGTTTTCCCAATAATTGAAGTTCGCTTTTATTTTTTCCCGCAAACGAGTTTGCGATGGCATGTGCTGTTTTTAGGATGAGGTGCTTTCTTTTTGAAGTAAAAAGGGATGGGTGCTCTTTGTAGAATGCCTTAAAACTTTCATAGCAAATTTCTGCATCCAGGCTTTCAAAATCCAGCCAATCAAAAACGATTTCCAGTTGGTAGGAGGCATCCACCCCAAATTCGTCTTTGTAGGTATCGAGAGGCTTCCACTCCTTTTGTACCAAAGTCTTAAGTGTTTCGTATTCCTGTTTGCGCACCACTTTATCGGCGGCAGCTATGGCATAGAAAAGCTCTCCCGTTTTTTGGTAAAAGGAAAGTTGCAATTTTTCAGAAAGGTCCATCTTTCAGGGAATTAGTGAACTAAAATTAACCGCATTTTGCCATCTTTTATATGATAAAAATCAGCAATGGAATCTTTATATTTTTGGCTACATTTGAAGGATGAATTTTTTTCAGAAGGAACACTCCATTTTTGATCTTCTAACAGAAACTATTTCTGAAGGAATTGTCATCGTAGACACTTCTCAAATCATTGTGGCAGTGAACGATACACTGGCACAGCTCTTTGGGTATGAACGCGACGAACTTTTGGGAAAGCCCTTGCAGGTTTTAATACCAATGGAACACAAGTCCAAGCATACTGCCTACGTGCACCAATTTATGGGGCATTCCCAAAAACGAATCATGGGGCAGGGGAGGGAGCTTTTTGGCCTTCGCAAAGACGGCAGCAGCTTTCCCCTAGAAGTTGGCTTGAAGCCTTTTGAAGCCAACGGAAAGCACTGCGTCATGGCCATGGTTATCGATATTTCATTGCAGAAACAGCGAGAACAACAGATGATGGACATCAATGCCGAACTGGAACGCAGGGTCGATGAACGGACCCAGGCCTTACAGGCAAGCATCCTTCACCTAAAAGATGAAATTGAAAAGCGAAAAGAAGCCGAAAACCAAATAAAGGAATCATTGCGGAAGGAACGGGAATTGAACGACCTTAAGACAAAATTCCTGTCCTTGGTCTCCCACGAATTCAAAACACCCTTAAGTGGCATACTTACTTCTTCGTCCCTCATTTCAAAATACACCCAGACCGACCAACAGGAAAAAAGAGACAAGCACATAAAAACCATTGTGAGCAAGGTAAAATACCTCAATAATATTCTGGACGATTTTTTATCCGTGGAACGATTGGAAACCGGAAAGGTAAATTACAAGCTCACAGTTTTTCCCTTAAGTCGTGTTATCAATGAAGTGGTTTACAATTCCAATATGTTATTGAAAGAGGGCCAACACATTGAGTACCCCGAGGGCATCGACGACATGGAAATCTATTTTGATGAAAAAGCCCTGGAATTGGTACTCACAAACCTCATCAATAACGCCATCAAATATTCTCCCGAAAATACCACCATCCGCATCCAAGTGCAGCCCCAAGAAAAGCAACTGTTACTGAAAGTGATGGACGAAGGTATTGGGATTCCCGAAAAGGAACAGAAATTTATCTTCAACCGCTATTTTCGTGCAGAAAATGCGCTACTGAATGAAGGAACCGGTATAGGATTGAATATTGCACAAAGCCATTTGGAAAACCTTCAGGGAGGCATTACCTTTGAGAGCAAGGAAAACATGGGTACCACCTTTACCGTATCCATTCCTTACAAAAGCCAACGATAATAGGGCACCATGGGTTTGTGGGCAACGATTATCCAAAATTTGAAGCATGCAACTAAAAAAACCATAAGCTTGATTTAATGAAACACGTTCTTTTGATTGAAGATGATACGGCGTTAAGGGAGAATACCGCCGAATTATTGGAACTTTCGGGATACGAGGTGTCTACTGCCCCCAATGGCAAGATAGGGATTGACCTCGCAAAAAAGATGCTTCCGCAAGTCATCGTCTGTGACATCATGATGCCCGAAGTGGATGGATATGGAGTGCTATACGCGCTTTCCTCCGATGCTGCTACCCAGCACATTCCTTTTATTTTTCTTTCTGCCAAAACAGAACACAAGGAAATCCGCAAGGGGATGGACATGGGGGCCGACGATTATATTACCAAACCTTTTGAAGAAGAGGAATTGCTGAGTGCCATTGAAAGTCGTCTGGCCAAGGCGCATTTGTTGGCCCAGATGCCATCGGCCGAAATTCTGGAACCGGAAGACGCTATTAGGAACCTCAATGAACTGAAAAATTTTTTTGATGACAACGGGACGTTGCTCGAATTTTCCAAAGGGAGTACCATATATATCGAAGATCACCCCTCCAATCAGGTTTTTTTGATCCTGAAAGGTATTGTGAAAACCCATAAAATGGAGGAAAGTGGCAAAGAATTGATTACGGCCCTTTACAAACCTGACGATTTTCTGGGCTTTACTTCCTTCGATGAAAACATTCCCTACCAAGAATCTGCTACTGCTGTGGAAGCGGTGGAGTTGGCAGCCGTTTCCAAACACGATTTGAAGGAAATTCTTGGAAACAACAAAAACGTGACCTTGGAATTGGTCAATGTATTGACTGAAAACCTCTCTGAAATTAAGGATCAATTGCTGCAAATGGCCTACAGTTCGGTACGACGCAAAACAGCCCAGACCATCTTGCAGTTTGCCAAAGTACTCAATAAAAAGGCGGACGAAAGCATCAAGATTTCCCGTTACGACTTGGCTAATGTGGCAGGGATTGCGACGGAAAGCCTTATCAGGACCCTATCGGGTTTTAAAAAGGAAGGGCTAATTGATATTGAAGGGAGAAACATTCGTATCATAGATTTAGAAGCACTTCAAAGGGTGGAATAAGTTTGTAAAACTGATTTTTGTCATTCTTTCAACAGCTTAGTGCATCTATTTTTGAATTTGAAAAGGGATGCCATGCAACGAGTGCTATTTCCAACTGATTTTTCTGAAAACTCCTGGAACGCGGTGAAATATGCCTTTGCCTTTTTTGAAGGTAGGGCAATGGATTTCCACTTTTTGCATGTGGGGTTGAATACTTCGGTTGAAGGGGAGGACTCCTTACATGCCAATGGCCTTGCGGTAAGTAATGTCCTTTTTGATGGGGGCTATTTTCAATTGGAACAGTTGAAAGAGCGCATCGAACAAAACTTCCCAAACCATAAACATCGCATCCATCTGTATTTTGAAGCGACCTTTCTGGTAGAAGGCATCCGAAAGTACATCAAAACCCACGATATCCATTTAATTGTAATGGGCACTAAAGGGGCTTCGGGCTTAAAGGAAGTTACGCTAGGCAGCCATACAGGAGCAGTCATAACCCGCGTAAAGTGCCCCACCTTGGTTATACCTGAAATGGCAAATTTCATGACGCCTAGCAACATTGCCTTTCCAACGGATTTCAACAGCTTTTACAAAGCGAACTTGCTTCAAACACTTAAAGAATTTGCGTCCTGGCACCACGCTTCCATAAAAATACTGCGGGTGGTGCGAAAAAACAGTAAATTAGAAGAAGAGCAAATCAAGAAAAGGGATATTTTGGGGGAAGCCCTTCAGGATACGCCTCATAGTTTCCACTGGATAGAAAGCCCCGAGTTAGAACAAGGATTGCAAGGATTTATCGATACCATGGGTATCGACATGATTGCCATGGTTGGCAAAAACCTCAATTTTTTTCAACGATTGCTCTTCAAGCCAACAGTCGAAAAAATAAGCTACCACACAGAGATTCCTTTTTTGGTGCTGCACGAATAAGCCATCAATTTCGACCGATGGGGTAGTCCTCATAAAAATCCTCGAACGTTTTATCGGTGTGGTACGCTTCACGGAGTATTTTGTAGACCGTAACCACCAATAAAACCTGTCCAAATAGCGTGGCAAAAAATACCCAAGAGTATGGGAAATCCATGACCGAAAAAACCACGACCAATAACAAGACCAAGGTCGTAACAAACAATAAAAGCAAGGCAAGACTTTTCATCACACTATTTTTCTGTAAATTACGAAATAGGTGGGCAAGGTTTTGATAAAATTTTACCAAAGCTTTGACAGGCTGATATTTATCATTCTTTTCTTTACGGCTTCGGTCGTACATTGTAGCTATAAAAATTAAAGGGCATCATCATGAGAAAAGTAGTGCTTCCCACCGATTTTTCAGAAAGTGCATGGAACGCCTTGCACTATGCTATGGAACTTTTCAAGTACGATATTACCGAATGGTATTTGATGCATGCTTTTGCCGATGAAGTATACGAAAACAATGCCATCAATGTGCGCGCTAAATTTGACGAGGTGAAGGCACAGGTACAAGCAGTTACTGAGAAGCAATTGGAGGAATGGGCCGATAAAATCAAGCATGTTGCGGCAAACCCGAAGCATAGTGTCAAAACCATTGCAGCATTTGGTTCGTTGGTAGATGCAGTCAACGACTTGGTGGAAGACGAAAACATCGATCTGGTTGTAATGGGTACACAGGGGGCAACAGGTAAAAAAGAGTTGACCTTTGGCACCCAAACCCTGCAGGTTATCAAATATGTGAAATGCCCGGTACTGGCCATTCCCAATAAGTTTCATGAAATGCAACCCACCCGGGTACTCTTTCCCACCGATTATTTGGTGCCCTATAAGAGAAGGGAGTTGAAATTGCTTAGTACCTTGGCCAAAAATTTTACGACAAAGATTACCTTGCTTTACGTTTCAAAATTTGACAAGCGTTCTTTCAGGCAAGAAGATAATAAGCAGTTTTTGGTCTCCTGTTTGGAGGAAAACCAATGCGAAGAAATACAATTGAAGGAGGATGACGTTACTTGGGCCATCCATGATTTTATGGAAAAAACACCAGTCGATTTCCTGGTCATGGTCAACTCGCGCCATTCGTATTTGGAGCACGTACTGCATACGTCCAAAATTGAAAAAATGAGCCTTGGCAGCCAAATCCCATTCTTGGTTCTACAAAATTTACCCAGATAATCATACAAAATCCTCGTAATGAAAAAGAAAATCCTCATCCCAACCGACTTTTCCAGAAATGCGTATGATGCCATCGCGTACGCCGTGGATTTGTTCGAAAAGGTTCCGTGTGAATTTTACATTTTGAACGTCTATAGCCTTACCGATTATGCTACCGACAATATCATGGTGCCACAATTGGATGGAAACCTCTTCGATAAACTCAAGGAAAATTCGGAAAAAGGACTTGAAAAAATCTTAACCCAGCTGTCGTTTAGGGATGAATCCGACAGGCACTCCTTTGCAACCCTTTCCCAGCAAAACAATTTGATAGATGCCCTCAAAGACATCGTCGAGTTAAAGGACATCGATTTGATTGTGATGGGTACAAAAGGTGCGGCCGATGCCTTGAATGTGGTATTTGGAAGCAATACGGTACTGGTGATGGAAAAAATACGGAACTGTCCAGTATTAGCGATACCCCCAAACACCATTTTCCAGCCCATTAATGAAATTGTATTTCCTACAGGGTTCAAGACGCATTTCAAAATGCAAGAAATGCACGCATTGGTAGCCATAGCCCAATTGGTTGAGGCGCCCATCCGTATCGTGCACCTAGTGAGGGAATCGGCTCTGGATGAAGAACAACAAAACTATAAGGAGTTGCTGGAAAGTTGTTTTGAAGGGTTGGAATACAGCTTCCATTCCCTGGATAACAAAAATCTCAATGAAGCGGTCGAAGTTTTTGCACAAAGCAGGGATAGTGGCATGATTGCTTTTGTTAATAAGAAGCATACATTTTTTACCAACTTGTTTAGAACACCCATGGTGAAGGAATTGGGGATGCATGCCAAAGTTCCCGTGCTTGCGCTACACGACCATGGCAGCTAAGAAATGAAAAACCTGATGGAAATTCAGAAGGCTTCCGGACAGAGAGTCAAATTTTCATTGCCCAAACTTCGAAAATCCTTGCAGCGGAGTGGGGCAGATCAAAAGACCATTCAAGAAATTCTCGATAGGGTAAGGGACGAACTCTATCAAGGCATTTCCACCCAGGAAATTTACAATAGGGCTTTTGCGATGTTAAAAAAGCGAAAATCTATTTTTGCTTCAAAGTACAAACTCAAAAAGGCGATTTACGAGTTGGGCCCTACCGGATTTCCCTTTGAACGTTTTGTGGCGGCCTTGTTGGAATATTCGGGTTACGAAGTGGCCGTAGGGCAGTACTTTCAAGGAAAATGCGTTTCTCATGAAGTAGATGTGGTTGCCAAAAAGAATGGGCAATACATTGTGGCCGAATGTAAATTCCACGGAGATCCGTCGCGAAAATGCGACGTTAAGGTTCCACTGTACATCCATTCCCGTTACATGGATATTTTAAATGATCCATCGGGGAACTCGCCCAACGAGGGTTGGGTGGTAACCAATACCCAATTTACGCAGGACGCAGTGGCGTTTGGAACCTGCGTAGGGCTCTTCTTATTAAGCTGGGATTTTCCAAAGGGAAATAGTTTGAAAGACCGTATCGATCGTTTGGGGCTGTATCCCATTACCGTTTCGACCTTGATGAGCGAAAGGGAAAAAGGGTTTTTATTGGAACGGGATGTGGTACTGTGTCGTCAATTGCTGCAAAAGCATTTCTATTTGGATCACTTGGGGATTTCGGAACAACGAAAAGATCGCATCATGAACGAAATGAAGATGCTTGCCAATCGATACTAAGATGAAGAAAGTAACCATTCACTTTTTGGGTGCCTCCGGAACCGTAACGGGTTCAAAATACTTATTGGAAACTCCCGAGGGCAACTTGATGGTGGATTGCGGTGTTTTTCAGGGACTGAAAGCGCTACGGCTGCACAACTGGGAAGCTTTACCGGTAGACGTATCAAAAATTGATTGGGTGTTGCTTACCCATGGGCATTTGGACCATACAGGCTACTTGCCGCGATTGCTTCAACAAGGTTTCACTGGGGAAATATGGGGTACCGCACCTACCTTGCAAATAGCTGAAATCATTTTGCGCGACAGTGCAAAGATTCATGAAGAGGAGGCTGAAAAGGCCAACCAAGAAGGATATTCAACCCACAAACCTGCGCTCCCTTTTTTTTCCATGGAACAGGCCGAAGCTACACTATTGCATTTCAATAGTTGTGAAAAAGATTCTTGGCTGGGTCTAACACCCAATATCCGTTGCCGCTTTCGTTACAATGGGCATATTTTGGGGGCCACCTTCATCGAATTGGAAATTTTTGAAAAGACTTTTGTTTTTTCAGGGGATGTGGGAAGGCAGGAAGATTTACTGTTGTATCCGCCAGAACGCCCTCGTTGGGCCGATTACCTCTTCTTGGAAAGCACCTATGGCAACAAACTACACCCTAAAGAGGACGCGGCAAGCTTTTTTGCAGAAAGAATTCATGAAGTCATTCACCAAAGGGGTACATTGATCATTCCCTCCTTTGCGGTGGAACGACTTCAGATGCTGATGTTTTTATTGTATCAATTGTACCAAGAAAATGCCATCCCAAACATTCCCATATTTGTGGACAGCCCCATGGGAAATGATGTCACACAGGTTTTTGAACAGTGTCCAGAATGGCACCGACTGGAAGGTCATCATATACGCGCCATTCAAAAGCACATGCAAATTGTTTCTTCCTACAAGGAAACTTGGGAAACCATTGATGACCCGCGACCTAAAGTGGTGATTGCAGGTAGTGGGATGGTTTCTGGAGGCCGTGTCCTTACGTACCTCAAACAATTGATTGGCAAGCCAACTACCCAAATTGTTTTGGTGGGCTTTCAGGCCGAAGGGACCCGAGGGCGTCAATTATTGGAGGGCACCCATGAGGTGAAATTTTTTGGAAAGTATTGTACGGTCAAAGCGCAAGTGCATCATTTGGAAAGTTTATCGGCTCATGGCGACCAAGGAGACTTGCTTCATTGGCTGTATGATATCAAGAATATCCCCGAGCATGTTTTCTTGGTGCATGGTGAACCGACCGCCTTGGATGCCCTACGATCCAAAATTGAACAAACCCATGGATGGAACGTCCACATACCCACCTTGTTCGAAACTTTCGATGTTTTGGTTTAATAGCATAAATTGCTTCAAAAACTGATATTTGTCATATTTTTTTTTGGCTTTGCGCTGTACCTTCACCTACTTATTTGTGGAACCTAAAAAATCATGTATCATGACACTCACAAAAGTCAACAGAAGGTTCCCACTTATCGAGAGTGGTTTGCCTTCTTGGTTCGAAACCAACGCATTTCTCGATGACGATTTCTTCAATCGTCCAATGAACTTACCAGCAATGAATGTTAAAGAAAGTGAAGATCACTTCGACATCGAGCTGGCCATTCCAGGATTTTCCAAAGATGAGATCGAAATCTCCCTGGAAAAAGATTTACTTCGGGTTTGGGCCCACAAAACCAAAGAATTTGTGGATGAAAATGCCGAAGGTTATACCCGTAAAGAATTCTCATATGACGAGTTCGAACGAAAAATCCAATTGCCAAGCACCGTGAATCCCGACAAAGCCATTAAGGCGCATTACGAACACGGGATCCTTAAGTTAAACCTTATGAAATTGGATGTTTCCAAAGAACCCATTAAAAAGAGGATTAAAATTTCATAACGCAAGTTGGGGCAGCGAGAAATCGCTGCCCTTTTACCATGAAAAAGATTGCTGTACTTTTCGTTTTACTGCTTTTGAATGCTTGTGCCCCTTCCAAAGTGGTGTACCAATGGTCTAATCCAGAATACCATTCGTTTGAAGCACAAAAAGTGTTGATTGTTGGAATGACCCCCGACGAGGGGCTGCGCAAGCTCTTTGAAGAACGGCTCGCACAGTCGCTAGAGCAAAAAGAGGTCGATGCCGTTCGAAGCATTGATTTTTTTGAAGAGGTATTTGCCAAGACTACTTTAGACACCACTGCGTTGGACCAAATCGAAATGCAGTTGTTGAACGCTGGGTTTGATGCAATTGTCGTTTCCCAAGTCACTGGTTCACAAGATAAAGTAACCCTTACAGAACAACACAGTGGAAATTTCAAGGATGCCTCCAATTTTAAGGACTATTACTTTCAGCATCAGGATGCCTATAAGACCAGCCAATGGGAGACCTATACGGTGTATCACGCAGAAGCTTTGGTGTATTGCATTTGCCCCGATAAACAAAGGGAACTGCGTTGGAAGGCCCATATCGACCTTACCGAAACCCAATCGCCTGAGGCGGCCATTCAAAGCTACATCACTACCTTGCTGAAGGAGTTAAAGAAACAGCGTATCCTCCTGAAGGAATAGATTATTTAAGCACCAAAAGGGGAATCCGGCTTTGGTAGCTGATCTTAGACAATTCACTGCCCGAAAAAATCCTTTGGAAAAGCGATTTAGGTTTCATGAAAACAACATGCATCTGAACAGGCAATAGCTGCTCATAGGCATTTACCGCTTCGGCGGTACCCATTCCTTCCATGTAATGATAGGTAATTTCGGAAAAGACTTCCAAGGCATCAACTCCAGGCAGGGATTCATGATGGCCCATGCACAAAACCTCCAGGGAAACCTTCCGGCCATTGATGATGGAATGCAGCGGCTGAAATGCCTGTGGATGGAAATGATCTTCCCCTTTGTAGGTAAACAGTATTTTTGAGAGGGATTCAAAATGGTACCCTTCTGGAATGGCTAGGATGGGGCATTGCACATTACGGATGACCTGCAGGGTATTGCTTCCGAAAATGACCTCCTCGGCATCGGTGGCCCCATTGGTTCCCATAACTACCAGTTCGATGCTTTTGGCATTGATGGCCTGCTGCATGGCATCGGCCAAATTATCGAAATCAAACAGCCCTTCAAACGAAAAAGGCTCGGAAGCACTGGTTTCCGAAAGCTCGACTACCAATGCTTCCAATTGTTTTTTGTTATCCATGGCAATGGCATTGTAAATAGTTCCGGAAGTAGGTTCTGTTAAGATATCTTCCGTAAGGTATTCTGAAGGTTTTTGCACATTCAGCACAAAAAAGGAGCAAGGAACCCCTTTAAAGAGTTCCAAGGCATAACGAATGGCATTTTTGGAATTTTCCGAAAAATCTGTGGGAAGAAGGATCCGTTTCATAAGGCATTGAGTTGAAGCATAAAGGTACGTACAAGCACGAATATTTTAAATGATGTGGGTCATTATTCCGTTCCTCCCTAGTGACAAATGTCATAGTTTCCTTATATTTAAGCATCCAACTTTGTGCTTTCATTTATTAAACCCCCATGGAGCATTGTTACCACTGCGGTGATCCTTGTAACGAACAGGAATTAAAACACGACGGCAAAAGTTTTTGCTGCAATGGGTGTGTGACTGTTTACGACATCTTAAATGAAAACGACCTTTCCTACTATTACGAATTAGAAAAAACACCCGGGATATCCCCTCAGGATATTCAAGGTAAATTTGATTTTCTGGAACATGCCTCCATTGTTGAAAAGCTTTTGGAGTTCAACGATGGCAGCACCCAGATTGTATCGTTCCTAATACCTTCCATTCACTGTAGCTCGTGTATTTGGGTATTGGAAAACCTTCAAAAACTAAATTCGGGGGTGCGGACCTCCCAAGTGGATTTTCCCAAAAAAACCGTCCGTATCACGTTTGCTGCCAACGAACTTACGCTGAAGGACTTGGTGATCCTTTTATCCAAATTGGGGTATGAACCATACATTTCGTTGGACAATGCAGAAGGTAAAAAACGAAAAATCAACCGAACCCTTATTTACCAGTTGGGAATTGCAGGTTTTGCTTTTGGGAACGTCATGTTCTTGTCCTTTCCCGAATACTTCCAGGTGCAGGAATTCTGGCTGGATCGCTTTAAGCATGTGTTCCGATGGCTCATGTTTGCCTACTCAGTGCCAGTAGTGTGCTACTCGGCAAAGGATTATTTTATTTCGGCCTACAAAGGGCTTCGTTCCAAAATACTCAATATAGATGTGCCCATTGCTTTGGGAATCATTGTCCTGTTTCTTCGAAGTACCCTTGAAATTAGCATGGATTGGGGTACCGGTTTTTTCGATAGTTTGACCGGGCTGGTATTTTTTCTTTTGCTGGGCAAATTTTTTCAGCAGAAAACCTATGCCTACCTATCGTTTGAACGCGATTACAAATCGTATTTCCCCATTGCAGTCACCCGTGTTAGGGACCGTGTGGAGGAACAGGTTCCGGTCTATGAAATTCATCCCGGGGACCGGTTGTTGATCCGCAACAAGGAGTTACTTCCAGTAGACGCCATTCTGCTGAAGGGAGAAGCCTTCATCGATTATAGTTTTGTTACTGGGGAAGCCATCCCAGTACACAAAGACTCTGGGGATAAATTATTTGCCGGTGGAAGGCAGGAAGGGGGGCTTATTGAAGTGGAGGCCGTTAAGGGAGTCGCACAAAGTTACTTAACACAGCTTTGGAGCAACGAAGTATTCGCTGTTAATAAACAGCACTTGTTTCAGTCATTAACTGATAAGATTAGCAAGCATTTTACTTTGGGGGTACTTTCATTGTCCTTGTTGGCAACACTCTTTTGGGTATTTGTGGATCCTTCCAAGGCATTTCAAGTATTTACGGCGGTGCTCATTGTGGCTTGTCCTTGTGCTTTGGCCCTGGCTTCGCCTTTTACCCTGGGCAATTTGTTGCGCATCTTTGGCAAACACCAACTGTATTTGAAGGAGGCCTACATCATTGAACAAATGGCCCAGGTGGATATGGTGGTCTTTGATAAAACAGGAACCATTACCACCCATCAAAAAAGCGAAATTAGCTATGAGGGCGTTCCGCTTTCGGAGGAAGAGTCGGCAATCCTAACCAGTTCGCTCCGTGCTTCCAACCATCCCTTAAGCAGGGCGCTGTACGATTTGTTGAAAAAAAATAACATTACGACCCTGGATACTTTTGAAGAAATTACCGGAAAAGGGATCTTGGCATCCCACAACCAGCAACACCTTAAAATTGGAGCGGCCTCATTTGTAAAGGCAGACCTTTTGGAGCAAGAAGCAAATAGAACCTCGGTATATGTAAGCAGTAATGAGGGCTATAAAGGGCGTTATGTATTTCAAAATACGTATCGGGAAGGGCTGATGGATGTCTTCAGGAAATTGGGAAAAGATAAAGACTTGGTCATTTTATCGGGAGATAACGATGGTGAAAAAAATCGGTTGGAAATGATCCTCCCTTCAAATGCCCAACTCTTTTTTGAACAAAAACCGGACGATAAACTACAGTTCATCAAGTCATTACAAAAGCAAGGCCGAAAAGTAATGATGGTTGGGGACGGGCTTAATGATGCTGGGGCTTTGGCCCAGAGTGATGTAGGAATTGTGGTTTCGGAAAACATTAATGTGTTTTCTCCTGCTTGCGATGGTATTTTGGATGCTAAGCGCTTCAAAGACCTACCAGCTTTTTTTGAAAGTTCCAAAAGGGGGATTCAAGTCATTAAATGGAGCTTTGTATTTTCACTTTTGTACAATTTGATAGGGATTGGTTTTGCCGTTTCAGGAAGCCTATCGCCTGTAATTGCTGCAATTTTGATGCCATTGAGTTCTATAAGTATTGTGGCATTTACAACGCTCGCAACCTATGCGATTGGAAAGCGGTTGGTTCAAAAAAAATAAAATGAATGAAACTGATTAATATCATATTTTCAAATAGTGTAGCCGTCTAATTTTACAGCTTAATTCAAAAGTATGACCATTATTTACATGCTTCTTGCCATCAGTGTAACCGTAGCCGTACTTTTTTTCATTGTATTTATCATCTCCGTTAAAAAAGGGCAATATGACGATACTTATACCCCCTCCGTGCGCATGTTGTTTGAGGACGAGTTGGTGAAGGGGGAGCCTTCAGAAGAAACTAAACCAAAAAACGATAACAATTAATTATGGAAGTAGAAAAGTTTTATTACGATAACAAGATCGTTAAAAATTTCCTCTATGCGACCCTGGTATGGGGTATTGTAGGGATGAGTGTGGGGCTACTGCTGGCCTTCATGTTTTTGTTTCCAAATCTTACGGAAGGAGTCTCTTGGTTAAGCTTTGGTCGTTTGCGACCCTTGCACACCAATGCGGTAATTTTTGCCTTTGTGGGTAACGCCATCTTTGCGGGAGTCTATTATTCGCTGCAACGACTGTTGAAAGCAAGGATGTGGAGTAACTTTTTGAGTAAGGTAAACTTTTGGGGTTGGCAGCTCATTATAGTTTCAGCAGCCATTACCCTTCCTTTGGGTATTACCACTTCCAAGGAATATGCCGAATTGGAATGGCCCATCGATATTGCGATTGCATTGGTTTGGGTGGCTTTTGGCGCTAACATGATCGGGACCATTCTAAAACGCCGACAACGCCATTTGTATGTGGCTATTTGGTTTTACATTGCCACCTTCGTTACGGTTGCAGTACTGCACATTGTGAACAGTATGGAGTTGCCTGTGAGCTTCCTGAAAAGCTATTCGGCCTATGCTGGGGTTCAGGATGCTTTGGTACAATGGTGGTATGGGCACAATGCTGTAGCATTTTTCCTTACGACCCCGTTTTTGGGACTCATGTACTATTTTGTTCCCAAGGCGGCCAATCGACCCGTGTATTCCTATAAACTTTCCATCGTCCACTTTTGGTCGTTGATATTCATCTATATCTGGGCAGGACCGCACCACTTATTGTATTCTGCATTACCCGACTGGGCCCAAAGCTTAGGAGTTACCTTTTCTGTTATGCTGATTGCCCCATCTTGGGGAGGTATGATTAACGGCTTACTTACCCTGCGTGGCGCTTGGGACAAAGTGCGTACCAGTCCTGTGCTGAAATTTATGGTGGTGGCCATTACTGGATATGGTATGGCTACTTTTGAGGGTCCTATGCTTTCGTTGAAAAATGTAAATGCCATTGCACACTTTACCGATTGGATCATTGCACACGTACACGTTGGAGCGCTTGCATGGAACGGTTTCTTGACCTTCGGAATGGTGTATTGGTTGGTACCCAAATTGTTTAAAACCAGTTTGTGGTCTACGCGTATGGCAAATGCACACTTTTGGATCGGTACCCTAGGAATCATTATGTATGCGCTTCCTATGTATGTAGCCGGATTTGTTCAGGCATTTATGTGGAAACAATTTAATCCAGATGGAACCCTTACTTATGGAAACTTCCTGGAAACCGTCAACGAAATCCTGCCTATGTACTGGATGCGAGCCATTGGAGGTAGCTTGTACATTATTGGAATGATCATGTTGCTTTATAATATTGTGGCTACCATCCGCAGGGGGAGCAAGGTTACCGACGAATTGGCCGAGGCTGCTCCGTTGCAACGTGTTACTAAAAAACGTACCGCCAAGGAAGGATACCACACTTGGCTTGAAAGAAGACCGGTTAAGCTTACCATTTATGCAACCGTGGCCATCTTGATTGGAGGTATGGTGCAGATCATTCCTTCATTGATTGTGGACGATTATGTGCCAAAGATTACGAGTGTAAAACCTTACACACCCCTTGAATTGGAAGGTAGGGACCTTTACATCCGTGAAAGTTGTAATGCCTGTCACTCGCAGATGATTCGTCCTTTCAGAAGCGAAGTGGAACGCTATGGCGAATACTCCAAGTCTGGTGAATACGTATACGATCACCCATTCTTATGGGGCAGTAAGCGTACGGGCCCCGATTTGTTTAGGGTAGGAGGCAAGTATAACGATAACTGGCATTTTAACCACATGTGGGACCCACAAACCGTATCTGAAGGTTCTATTATGCCAAGGTATACTTGGCTCATCAAGAATGAATTGGACAAATCGATGACCGAAAAGAAAATGGAAGCCATGGTTACCCTAGGGGTTCCTTATACTGAAGAAGACATTGCCAATGCGCAAAAATTGATGGATGAGCAGGGCATCAAAATTGAGCAGAACTTACTGAGCGATCCTGATTTTGCCAAAACCTATGAAGCCGATAAGCAAAGTGCCCAACAGAATGGTGAGAACTTTGTAGACATGCGCAATCGTGAAATCGTAGCACTTATAGCTTATTTGCAACGATTGGGAACCGATATCAAAGTGAAGTCCAACGAAGAAGTTTCTTCAAACTAACACTCATAGTTATGTTGAATTTTGTAAAAGGAAGTTTGGAAAATATCGACGGGGTACAAATCTATCCTATCATTTCCTTGCTTATATTTTTTGTATTCTTCCTGTTGCTCTTTTGGTGGGTATTTACCGCCAAAAGGAACTACATCAGTGAAGTGAGCAACATTCCGTTGGATCAAGAAGATAATAATACTAACCACAATCCCAAAGTATGAAGACATTAGCATCTTATTTACGTGTAATAGGTTTTATGGTCATTGCCTTTTTATTGTTGGAATTCACTATAGATTCCGGCGATCAGATGGCCATCGAAAAATACCCCATCATCTGGGGTGTATTGGCCATGCTACTCCTATTTGCAGTGGCCGTAGAGATTATTGCCGAAACCCTTAAGAGCATTTTGTACCGAGGGCTTTCAGAAGAGGCCCAACTAAAGTACGAAGCCTCCGAAAATGCCAGAAAAGCCCAGCAGTTTTCAGGACTTAAAAGATGGTACAAAAAATTGGCTGGAGGAAAACCCATGGCCGAAGAAGGCGAAATTGTATTGGACCACAATTATGATGGCATCCGCGAATTGGATAACAAACTACCGCCTTGGTGGCTTTATGGGTTCTATATTACCATTGTTTTTGCCGGAATTTACTTGGTACGTTACCACATTTTTGATGGAACCAAACAAGCCAAGGAGTTTGAAAATGAGATGGAAGATGCCCGCTTGGCCATCGAAGAATACAAGAAAACAGCCAAAGACCTTGTGGATGTGAACACTGTTGAAGTGTTGACCGAAGCATCCGATTTGAGTGCGGGTAAATTAATCTTTGAAACCAACTGTATTGCCTGCCATAAAGTAGATGGGGGAGGCGGTATAGGCCCCAACCTCACCGATGCTTATTGGATTTTGGGAGGCGGTATCAAAAATGTGTTCAATACCATTTCGGAAGGTGGCCGTGACGGTAAAGGAATGGTGGCTTGGAAGACAGAACTTTCCCCCTTGGAGAGAGCTCAAGTAGCAAGCTATGTCCTAACCTTCCAAGGAACAACTCCCGCCGAGCCTAAAGCGCCTGAAGGTGACCTTTGGGTAGATCCCAGCTCAGAAACCACTCCAACCGAATCAACCGACCAACCTGAAACCGTAACTGATTCCACCACCGTAGACCTTACTGTGGTGAACTAATTGAACAACCCCCTTGAAAAAGGGGGTTCCTCTTAAATTAAAAGGTTTTGGAAACTCCAGAAAACGAAATTTTTCGCGATAGCATCGCTACCATCAGCCAAGAAGGAAAGCGCTCTTGGATTTATCCCAAGAAACCTTCGGGCAAGTTTTACGAATACCGAAAGTTAGTAAGTTATCTGCTTTTGGCCATTCTTTTTGTGTCGCCGTTCATTAAAATCCACGGCAACCAATTCATTTTGTTGAATGTTCTCGAGCGCCGCTTCAATATATTTGGATTTCCATTTTGGCCACAGGATTTTCATCTGGTGGTAATTATGATGATCATCGGAGTGGTGTTTGTCATCCTTTTTACGGCGGCCTTTGGAAGGTTGTTCTGCGGATGGATTTGCCCTCAGACCATCTTTATGGAAATGGTTTTCCGAAGGATTGAATACTGGATTGAAGGAGATCGCGGAAAGCAGATTCGATTGAGCAAACAGCCTTGGAATGCTGAAAAAATAAGGAAAAAAAGCCTGAAGTGGTTCGTTTTTTTCATTATTTCCTTTTTGATTGCCAACATTTTTTTGGCGTACCTCATCGGTAGCGATAAGCTGTTGGAATACGTCACCGAAGGACCCTTGGAAAATCTTTCCACTTTTATTTCGTTGCTCATATTTACTGCTGTTTTCTATTTTATCTTCGCATGGTTCCGCGAGCAAGTCTGTGTCATTGCCTGTCCTTATGGAAGGTTGCAGGGAGTTTTATTGGACAACAAATCCATTGTGGTGGCTTATGATCACAAGCGAGGGGAAAAGGAAAAAGGCCGTGCAAAATTCAACAAACAGGAAGACCGTCCAGCTTCAGGCAAAGGCGATTGTATTGATTGTTTTCAGTGTGTGCATGTGTGCCCAACGGGAATTGACATCCGTAACGGTACGCAGTTGGAATGTGTTAATTGCACAGCCTGCATCGATGCGTGCGACAGCATCATGGAGTCGGTACATCTTCCCAAAGGATTAATTCGTTATGCCAGCGAGGATAACATAGAGAAAAAAGATTCCTTTAAATTTAGTGCAAGGCTAAAGGGATACACTGCTGTATTAGTTATCCTTTTGGGAGTTTTCACGGGGATGCTGTTTTTGCGGAACGATGTGGAAGCCCGAATATTAAGACTCCCTGGTCAGCTATACGAACATAAAGAAGGGAACATGATCAGCAATGTGTATACCTACAAATTGGTGAACAAAACCACGGAAGACATTCCCGATGTGCATTTTAAGGTCATCTCCCACGATGGTACCGTAACTACGGTCCGCAACGAACATTTTACCGTCCCGAAACAGGGAATTGCCGAGGGAACCCTGTTCATTGAAATTGATGCAGCGGCATTGTCCGGTGACCGAAATAAGGTAAAGATAGGGGTCTATAGTGGCGATGAATTAATCGAAACGGAAAAAACCTCCTTTTTGGGACCAAGGAGTTATCAATAATTTAAAACTAAACTCATGAAAATTAACTGGGGAACAGGACTTGTGATAGGCATGGTAGCCTTCATGGGCTTTATTATGTTCATGGTGGTGACCATGATGACGGATAAGAAGTACGACCACGATTTGGTGACGGAAGCTTACTATGCCGAGGATTTGGTTTACCAAACTGAAATTGACGCAGAAGAGCACCTAAAAAAATTGTCTGGACCCATTACGGTTGAAAAAACAGCAGCTGGCTGGCTTGTTCATTTTCCAGAAGAAATGACCCATGGGAATCCCGAAGGTACCTTGAAGCTGTATCGGCCTTCCAACAAAAACCTGGACTTTCAGTTACCGTTGGAAATTACAGATGGGACCATGTTGGTTCCGAAGGATCACTTGGTGGCTGGACACTGGAAAATGAGCATAGCATGGAACATGAATGGAACAGCGTTCCTCTTTAAGAAAGGCATGGTCTATTAAATGATTGCAACGGCATTTATACTAGGGCTATTGGGAAGCTTCCACTGCGTTGGAATGTGCGGCCCCATAGCCTTTTTATTACCTTTGGACCGACAAAGTAATTCCAAAAAACTCCTACAGCTTGCTTTGTATCATTTGGGTAGGTTGTTTACTTACGCACTCTTGGGTTTGCTATTTGGTTTACTTGGAAAAAGTCTCTATCTCTTTGGTTTCCAACAACAATTATCTGTCGCCGTTGGTATTTTGATGATTTTGGCCGTGGTATTGCCACAGCGCATTTTGTCGAAATTTAAAATTACAACTCCCTTATATAGCTTGATTGGGAAAGTGAAAAGCAGTTTAGGTGCACAGTTGAAAAAGCGCACACCAGATACTTTTTTTGCCATTGGGTTTTTGAATGGATTCTTGCCTTGCGGATTGGTATACATGGCCATTTTTGGTGCGGTGGCTACTGGGGAGTTATTTAATGGGACGCTCTATATGCTGGCTTTTGGATTTGGAACCATACCTTTAATGACCACTGCGGTATATTTGGGGAATTTCCTTAAGGGTGATGCCCGGCAAAGAATAAGGAAGACTATCCCGGTCTTTGTAATCATTGTTGGTAGCTTGTTTATTTTGAGGGGCATGGGATTGGGGATTCCTTACCTTTCCCCCAAACCCCTAAAGGCATCCATCGAAGCTCAATATGAGTGCCATTCCATTTCATTCGAAGAAACCAAAAACGAAAACGAACCATAAAACGATACGATATGATATTCAGTAAAATACCTTTAGTAGACTGGGGCAACGGTGTAATTATGATCGGACTTTTTGCCTTGGTGGTTGTCCTTTTGGTGGGATTCCTCATTTATTTTATGAACAGCGGAAACAAAAAAGAAGGGGATAACAGTAACGAAGTGTAAGTTAAACTTGTTTTTTTCCAAGTAAAAAGCGGGCCTTCATAAATACATGAAGTGCCCGCTTTTCTTCAACTAAAAAACCAAACGTTTAAACGGTCATGGAAAATAAGGGTCTTTCGGGTTTGTTTCGCTGAAGGCGAAGATCGAAAGCCATACATATATTCCTTACAAAAGGGCGTCCCTTTTCCGTTATAGTTATTTTTTTTGAGGACAATTCGAGCAGGCCGTCCTCCTCCATTTCCATCAATTGTAAGAGGATTTCGGGAATTTCGTTCAAATAATCCTTTTCAAATTCCCAAGAAGTCTCCAATTTGCACATAAGGTTCAAAATGTGCTTTCGAATTTTCAAATCTTCTACAGTCAACAAATGACCGCGGTATACTGGAAGGATGTTGTTTTCCAATAAATGAAGGTATTCTTCCACCCCTTTTACATTTTGCGCAAAGCTGTACCAACTATCACTGATAGCCGACACGCCCAAACCAATCATTACCTGCGTTTTGGAAGGCGAGTACCCCATAAAATTGCGGTGTATGGTCTTGTGCTCCGCAGCTTTGGCAAGTTCGTCCTGCTGTAATGCAAAATGATCCATACCTATTTCCACATACCCTCCTTGAAGTAGTAGGTTTTTGCCCAATTCGTATTGTGCCCGCTTTTCCTCGGGAGAAGGAAGGTTTTCTTCCTTATAGCCTCGTTGGCCATTGCCTTTCATCCAAGGCACATGGGCGTAGCTGTAAAACGCAACGCGTTCTGGTTTTAGCAACAAGGTATTTTCGATGGTGGTTTGGATGTGTTCCTTGGTTTGAAAGGGGAGTCCAAAGATGATATCGTGTCCAATAGAACTATAGCCCAGGTTACGCGCTGTTTCCGTAACACATTGTACATTTTGAAAGGGTTGCACACGGTGTATGGCTCTTTGCACTTCTTCATTGTAATCCTGAATGCCAAAACTTACTTTGGTAAATCCTAGGTCGAATAAGGTTTGAAGGTGTTCCTCTGTAGTGTTGTTGGGATGCCCCTCAAAACTCATAACCATGGCGTCGTGTTTTTTTACCCGCCTAAAAATTCCCTCCATCAAGAGTTTCAAGTGGTCGGCAGAGAAAAAAGTGGGGGTTCCACCGCCTAGGTGCAATTCCTTGATGACAGGCTTTTCTTCAAAAAGATTGACATACAACTGCAATTCTTTCAAAAGCGCTTTTATATACGGTAGCTCCACCTCATGGTTGCGGGTAATCCGTTTGGTGCATCCGCAAAAAGTACACATGCTTTCGCAAAAGGGAAGGTGTAGGTACAAGCTGATGCCCTGGCTAGTGTTACTTTCCAAATAGCTGTGTTTCAGAGTTTCCTTCCACCCCCTCAAGGAAAATTGAAAGTTGTCCCAATAAGGGACGGTAGGATAACTGGTATACCTTGGTCCTGGAACATTGTATTTTTGAATAAAACTTTGGTTCACGGCATCCTCTTGATTATGAAGTAAAAATAAATGGCTTGGCTAGGCCTCAAAATGATTTTTGTCAGTTTTTGCTGGGCAGCGACTTTTTTTAATTTTAATTTTGAAATTTTAACACTTCCGTAAAAAAATAGTTACTCATATCCTGCGTTTATTGATAAAAATTATTTTTGAATTTTAAGTGTTTTAACAATTTACAATCAATGCTTTACGTAGTTTTGCCCAAGTACAATCCAATCTATTAATGAAAAAATTACTGGTTATTTATTTCTTATTCTTTGGGATCATCCTTGGTGTGGCTCAGCAAAGCTTGCCTATTGCTATTGGAGACAAATCTCCCAAACCCCTTACGAGTCTTGTGAATCAAGATTTTCAGAAGAGTTTGGAAGCAGAGTTAATGGCCCATCCAGATTGGAAGCGACTAATTTTGCAGAAAAAAATGGCGGTAGGGGTTGTAGATTTGAGCAATCCGCAACAAGTGCGATTTGCACGGGTTAATGGGAACCAGATGATGTATGCTGCAAGCCTGCCTAAAATTGCAATCCTACTCACGGCTATGGATGCTATGGACAAAGGGCAATTAAAAGAGACCCCTGAAATCAAAAAAGACCTTAGATTGATGATTAGTAAGTCCGATAATGCGGCTTCTACCCGAATGATAGATCGTTTGGGGTATGATAAAATTGAAAAGGTAATGACCGACCCAAAATACCTTTTTTATAACAAGCGTAACGGGGGAGGTCTATGGGTTGGGAAACGCTATGGAAAAGGAGGGGAAACCCATCGCGAACCTTTGAAAAATTTGAGTCATGCCGCTTCTGTAACCCAAGTTTGCCGTTATTTTTACCTACTCTCCTACGGAAAACTAGTAAATGAAAAGCGTTCCAAACAAATGCTAGACATTTTTGAAAACCCCGAATTGCATCATAAATTCGTAAACACCCTAGACCGTATTGCTCCCCATGCACGTTTGTTTCGGAAATCGGGAACCTGGGAAACCTATCATGCCGACTCCATCTTGGTTTGGGATGAGGATCCAACCAGGCGGTACATCCTTGTGGCATTGATTGATGATTCCAATGGCGAACAAATCATTAGGGATTTGGTTGTGCCCGTAGAGAAAATCTTAAAAAAACAAACGTATTTTACGGCCAACTAGAAAAAAATCTGTAACCATTCCGTTAAGTAAAGGGGATTTTTGGTCTCCTTTTATTTTTTAAATTGGTAGCTCAAAATTTCCCTATCAAAACTGTTGGAACATATTTTATCAACCTCTTCGATCTCAAGCCTTATGAATTGAAGAAGACCCTGCTATTGCAGTTGCAAATTTTTTTGCTCATCACCACATTGCTTATAGTAAAGCCCACGGTGAATTCTTTGTTCCTTTCCGAGTTGGGATCGGATGCTTTGCCCTTTGGATATGTGGTTACTGCATTTATGGCTATTCTAGGTTCCTTGTTTTACAATCGGGCCTTGGAGCGTTTTTCTTTAATAAAAGTAGTTCAAAGGACACTTTGGTTTTCGGTGGCAAGTTTGTTATTGTTTGGTTTTCTGTTTCAAATGCACTATGCCAAGGGATTTGTCCTGTATGTACCCTATGTCTGGGTGTCGTTATTTGGTTTGCTTACCGCTTCCCAGTTTTGGATTTTAGCGAATCTGGTTTACAATGCCCGGGAAGCAAAGCGGGTGTTTGGTTTTATTGGTGCTGGCGCCATAGCAGGAGGTATTTTTGGAGGGTATCTTACATCCTTTTTATTGCAATTCATTCAAACGGAAAGCTTGTTCTTTATTGCCGCGGCATTGCTTTTTTGTTGTGTCCCTATCAATAGGTATATCTGGCGGAAGGAAGTGTCGCACCTTACCATTTTTCAGAAGGCATTGCGGTCGGAGCCCACAGAAAAATCACCGTTTCGACTCATACAAAAATCGAAGCTGTTGTCGTACATCGCCCTAGTGATCGGAATTAGCGTTTTGGTGGCCAAACTAGTGGATTATCAATACAGTGACTATGCGGCAAAGCATTTTTTGGATTCGGAGGAACTAGCATCCTTTTTCGGGTTTTGGTTTTCCACCTTGAGTGCCGTATCGTTGTTAATTCAGCTATTTTTTACACAAAAAGTGGTTGGTACCTTTGGAGTGGGAAAATCTTTGCTTTGGCTTCCGGTCGGCATTTTAATGGGTTCGGCAGTGCTCTTGTTTTATCCCGAACTATGGGTAGTGGTTTTCATTAAGGTTGTGGACGGTAGCTTCAAACAGTCCATCAACAAAGCGGCAACCGAGTTGCTCTCTATCCCCATTCCCATCGAAATCAAAAAAAGGACCAAAACCTTTACGGATGTAGTGGTAGATAGTATTGCTACGGGCTTAGCGGGCTTCATCCTCATATTCTTTATCAATGGGTTGGAGATAGCCTCCACCTACGTGAGTTTGATTATCATTGTGCTGATACTGATTTGGTTGGTGTTCATATTTTACTTGAGAAGGGAATACATTGTGGCCTTCAAAAATCTTTTGGAAACCAGTTCGTACAAGAAAGTCAAAAACAGCAAAACGGAAATTCCAATAACCTCTATTATAGGTACCGTGAAAAAAGTCCTGGAGGAAGGCGATAAAGAACAAATTAGTTACATGCTCCAAAAAACCCTGAGCGCCAAAGATGAACGCTTTTTTCTACAGATCAAGAACCTTTTGATGCACATCGATCCAGAAGTAAGGACACTGGCCATTGAAAACCTTTATTTTTTGAGATCGGAAAACCTAAGCGAGCAAATGGAACTGTTGATTCACGACAGCGATCAAGAAGTGACTACCGCCGCTTTTCAATACCTGCTGAAACATTACCCCCAGAATACCCAAGCACTTTTCGACAAATACCTTAACAGTTCGGATTTGACCATTTCCAATGCAGCATTGATTGGTTTGTCGCTGGAACTCAGAAATCACTATCGCCTGCAACAGGAATACCAATTGAACCATGCCGTGCAAGAAGCAATCGAAGTGCTTTCAACCCTTACTGATCCTTCACAGAAAATGGATAAAACTGAAGCGATTCTTCAGGCCATAGGCAACGCCAAATTGGAACGCTTTTATCCTTTCCTGAAACACTATTTGGAATCGGAATTTATCCCCGTACGTACCATCGCGCTCAAAAGTGCTGCTGCTACCTTGGACGTTGATTTTGTAAACGTCCTTATCCAAAGCCTTACTTCCAGGGATACTCGTAGTGCAGCCATAAGCGGATTACATGGGTATGGCGAACCCATGATCGATATCCTGTATTCGTGGATCTTGGCGGAAACCCTCGAACTTCAGGAAGCGGTTCAAGCAGTGGAGGTTATCGAGCATTTTGCCAACCAAAAAGCGATGGACACTCTTTTCAAACTTACCCAGGATACCGAACACGCGGTGAAAATGGAAGCCATTGAAGCCCTGAAACGCCTCAAATGGAAACAACCCCAATTAATGATTCAAGATCGATTGCTTATTAACAGGGTTTTGGACGAGTGTCAATTGTATCAAAATACCCTTTCTGTAATTCATTCCCAGATTGTACTTCAGCATAAAAAGGCAACACTTGAAAGTGAATTCCAGGTAAAAGAAGCGCGAAACCAATTGATGGCTTTATTGGAACAACGCTTGGACAGGCAACTGCAACGTATTTTCAGTTTGCTGGGTATTAAATACCCACCTCAGGATATTGACCCCATATTAAATACCATATTGATGGGAGGGGAGGAACAGCGAATTCATGCCATCGAGTTTTTGGATAATATTTTGAACGCACCCTTAAAGCGCCAACTTATCCCCTTGGCCGAGTCGATGATTACAGAAACCATCACGGAGGATCAAATCAAAACCTTGGAGCTTAAAGTATTTAGTGAAGTGGAATGTTACCATCAGTTATTAAGGCGCAAGGATGCCAAGCTGAAATTTGCAGTGCTTTATCTCATAGAGCAATTGCGGTCAGAACAATTCCGCCCCCTATTGGAATGGATTTCCAATGACCCAAATGAAAAAATTGCTCATCGCGCAGAGAGTATCTTGCAAGCGCTCTGATTACTTTCGAATGATTTTGTCGATGTTGCTGGCCAAATTCATATGGTCTGTTGCGGAGTTTTTCCTCAAAACATTACTCATTAAAACTACGATGTAGCAGGTATTGTCCGGATGTTCCACGATAGCGACGGAGTTCATGTAGTTCTGTACATTTCCCATGTACTTGCCACAGCTTTCCCCTTTACTTCGGTCGCATTTGTACAAACTGCCCGATTTGAAATAGACTGCGGCTTCTTTTAGTGCTGGCGATTGCGCATAGCGAATCCGCCTATCGGTCATGTACATTAACCGCTTTATTTCAAGGCTCGAATTGCGGTCTACCACTTTTCCCTGTTCCAATTGTACCAAATATTTCATTAGTCCCCGAGTAGTCCCAATACTGCCGCCTTTATCGCTAACGTATTTGTTGGCTCCTTGGGTAAAAAAACTTCCCAAACGCCATTCATCGTGAGAAATTCCCAATTGCCTTAAGGGCTGATTCACTACTTCCATAGCCAAGTCGGTAAGTTCGGTACGTGGTGTATTTTTGAAATAGGCTTCGGCTTCTTCGGCGGTTAAGTCGGGATAGTGATCCTTAAAAGCGGCCATTAAAAGGGCTTCCCGCCACACAATACTTGCAGCACCATTATTACTGACCGATAGCATGTGATCGGCCCATTCAAACAGGGAAAACACATCGCTGGCAATCACTTGTCTCTTTACGAGCTTTTGGGTTTCGATGTCGTAAATGGGGACGGTATGCTCATCGGTAAGCCCCCATTGACCAGACATAACCCTTTTGGCTTTCAACAAATTGATTCGATCTTCAAAAGAGTCTGGATAGATAGCAGCCAACTGGGTAAAAAGTCCTGTGAGTACTGCCAATTTCCCAACACTTCCCGGTTGGTAGCCTGCCAACGGATTTCGCTCGGCGTACCGTAAGGTATCTTCATTGGTGATGTCCAATACAGAAATCGAATAATTGCGATCCAACCCCTTGAAAAGCCCATTAATGCTATTCTGAAAGGCTTCATCCACTTCCAGAAACATTCCAACGCTGTCCGAATCACGAACCAAAAGATTCAATTGAATATCCGCAATGGACTTCATGGCACCTGGTGGAATGAGGGTAGCATCCTTGAGTTCTCCCTTTTTGATCAGTTCGAGGCGTTTCAATCGTTTGATTCCAGAATATTCATAGCCGTCAATAGGATAGGGAACAAAAGCAATACTAAAGGTGAGTAGAAAGAGAATACCAACAAGATAGAAGTGTTTTTTCATCACAATGGGCTTTTTATAGAAATCAATTTATTCTTTTCAACCGTAGGAGTAATGGCCTCCAAGTAATCAGAACTTAGGGCCTTTTTGTTTTCCACAAAAGGACGTATTTGAAACAACCAGATTTTTTCTTTCTTGAATCCCAATTCTACATCATAAGCCCCAACATACTCGGCATTCATGGCCTCCATTTTTTCCCTGATTTGGGAAGCGAGTTCACACAAATCGTGGATATTTTGCTTGCTGAGAATCTCTTCCTCGAAAGTGGTGGCATTTTTCTGGGTTCCTCCCTCCAATGGAAGGGAATTGTAATAAGGCTCCCTGGCAGGTGACAAAAGTTGGTAGCTTTCGTCCATTCGAATCAAATAGGTTTCGGCAATTTGCCCGTCCACAGCTCCGCCGGCCCCTCTGCTAAAGGCTACCGTGATGTCTTCATTGATTCCAGATCGAATTCCTTTTGTAATCATGACCCCACTGTAATCTACATCCACACTTGGGATGATAAGGATGGAAGGAAATACATTTTCAGGATTGGATAGGTACTTTTGCCGCCACTTGAAACTTCGATCTGAATAAGGCGATGCCCAAACCGATTTAATGCCTTCCCAAATTTTATTTGAATCCACAACATTGAAAAGGGTAAGGTTTAATCCGGCCCCGGTGAAATCCTTTAGATCTTCCATGTTGGTATCACTTCTTAAAAATACGGGAACTTTCCCCATCGGAGCTTTGAACACTTCCTGAAACCGATGCTCCAATTCACTTTTGAAATCGGTTCGGAGAGGCATGTCTTTTATAGCCTCTCTGAGTACTGCAAGTCTTTCCAAGAGGAAAAGTTCGATAGCACTTTCATCGGATCCAGAATTTCGCTTTTGATCGGCTTCTTCAAAGGCTTTGGTAAGGTATTCCCAATAGGTAGTAGCCTGTCCAGGCATGGGTTGGTCCATGTGGCTCCTGAAAATACCAAAAGGGATGACCAGTCCCTCTACTACATGTTCTGGAAACATTTTTTTAAGTTGTCCCAAATTGGCTGCCTTGGGGCCACAAACGATTCCAGACGAAGCGGCATCAACTTCCCGCATATTGAGTACATGGGTCACGTTCAATTGCATTTTTTGAACGGGAACTTCGATTTTTTCCTCTTTCCGTTCTTTTCGCTCAAAAAGTTTTTTCTCCTCTAAGGTCATGTCTGCTTCAAGCTTCATGATGACGGTTCCTTTATTGGAAACGGCATAAAAAATCTTTTGGCCATCAAATTTCTTCAGTCTTTTAAGATCTTCCGCAGATAGGGCCATGTTTGGAATTCCTAAATTTCTAGCGAGCAGTTGCACATGCGAAACCATGTTTCCTTCCTCTACAGTTGCAATTCCGGCGACGGGCTTCAAATCGGATGGAGGACGTTGGAAGATGTATATTTTATTGGAAACAACTTCAACCGATTCGGGATTACCTTCCACAACTTCCAATTCTCCAAATGCATAACCGGGATTAAGCCCCCTAAAGGAGGTGGTATTTGAAAAATCCAGCAGGGAATTTTTCAACTGGGCCTCATTTGTCAAAAAATGGCCCAATTCAGCAACACTTTTGCCAAGAGCCAATAATAGGGACCCTCTAATGCGATCGTCAATAAAATTACGGCTTTTGGGTTCAAAACCGTCATAGCGATTTACCGTTTCAAGATATAAGGCCTTTACCATGGAAGCACCCCATTCCACTTCACCACGCGCTGTTTCGAGGAGTTCTGTAAGCGTCCCCAGACTTAAAGTTTCATTTTTTTTTGGTCTTAATACAGGCTCAATCGTTTCCCATTCCCAAAGTTCAATGCTTCCGGTTCCGGCGTTGGCCATCCCTAGGTAATAGATTTTTTGAATGAGTTCTTCCAATGTTTTTGGCTCCCATCGCAGAGCCTCCTTGAATATCAAGGATTCCACTTTCAATGAGCGGTCCAAAAGTTGCAAACGTCCCAATACATTTTTTTCAGCAGTAAGGTTTTCACGCAATTCCAACAAAAGCTGGGCGCCTTTCTCGATAACTGATGCAGGGTCCTTAAAGTCGGTGTTTTTTTGAAAACTATCCAGGTTTTGCTTAAGGGATGCATTAGTGACTTTGTCAGTTTTCTCGGCAATCTTGGAGCCGTCTATGGGATTGTAGAATTGGTTCATGGTAGCAATCAAATCGTCAATTTGTTTGTAGACTGAACCGGAAATTTTGGATTGGTTTTTCTGTTGAAAAACTTTTACTTTTTCAATATCTCCTTCATCGGGCTGTCCATGGATTTTGATGCGCAAGCCCATAAAAAGAGGAAGCTCATCGCTGATGGTCTTGGATTGACTTCGCATCAATTGGGCTAGGTTACTGTCGCCAGAGTGTGGCACGTCTTTAAGGGATTCACGGATCAAAAAGAATTTTCTCCGTATTTTGGAGTCATCTCCCAATACCCATTTGAAAAAGTCTTTCCCAGCAGCTTCTTCATCCTCAACTTGTATGGCTCCTCGATAGTATTGTGCTTTTTCCAAAACCCAACCATTGGCCACACTGTAAAGGTATTTTCCCAATTGGTATTGTTTGAGACGGGATTGTTGGTAATTTTCGTCCCAAAGCGCTTCTTTACTGGTATAGGCAAGGATTTGCCCCAAAAAAACATGTTCTTTCTCTCCAATTTTTTCAACAACTTCCTTATATCGAGCGTGTTGCACCCCAGGACCAATAGCATTTGGACAAGGATCTTTGGGCTGGCGTATGCTACCATCTTCACAAAACCATCGAATGTCACGGTATGGGCCACGTTCATCAGTTTTATAGAGGCTTATTTGATTTTTGATGTAGTCGTTGGAATAGGTCTGTGCATGGATGGAAGTGCAGAAACTTAGGCTAAAAAACACACAGAGGATTTGAAAATAGTTTACTGGTTGCATCGGTCTAAAGGATTGATCAAAAGATACGAAAGATTCCTAAAGGATTCAAAAGCGAATGCTATTAAAAAATTGGGGTTTTTAACTTGCTTGTGCATGCCACGGATTCAAGCACCTGAAATCATTGGAAACCACAATGCTTTGATAACAATTCTTAATAACTTTTTCCGCAAGTTTATTTTGAAAGTTCCTACTTTTATACCATTAAAATTTGAAGTTAATACACCATGCCCGAAACGATTGAACGCATTAAATGCTTGATTATAGGTTCTGGCCCTGCGGGTTACACTGCAGCTATTTATGCAGCTCGAGCCGATTTGAAACCTATAATGTATACAGGAATGGAGCCAGGTGGCCAGTTGACCACCACTACAGAGGTCGATAATTTTCCAGGATATCCTGATGGGGTGGATGGCCCCACCATGATGGTTCAACTACAGCAACAAGCAGAACGATTTGGAACACAAGTGCGAATAGGAATGGTCACCGCAGTGGAATTGAGCGATGCACAAGGCGGTATTCACAAGGTTACTGTAGACCAGTCCAAGCATCTCGAAGCTGAAACTATTATCATAGCTACTGGGGCTACGGCAAAGTACCTAGGTCTTCCAAGTGAGCAGCGTTTGCGCGGAGGAGGTGTTTCTGCCTGTGCTGTTTGTGATGGGTTTTTTTACAAGGGACAGGATGTGGCCATCGTTGGAGGTGGTGATACCGCTGCTGAAGAAGCAACTTACTTGGCCAATATTTGCAACAAAGTAACCATGCTGGTACGAAAAGGTGAAATGCGTGCCTCCAAAGCCATGCAGCACCGTGTCAGTGCTACCAAAAATTTGGAGGTACTGTATCATACAGAAGTAGATGAAGTGTTGGGTGACCAAGTGGTCGAAGGTCTTCGGATGATCAATAATGAAACTGGCGAGAAAAAAGAAATTGCCATTACCGGATTTTTCGTGGCTATTGGGCATAAACCCAATACAGAAATCTTCAAAGGCCAGATCGACATGGACGATACCGGTTACATAATTACCAAAGGAAAATCTACCAAAACCAACAAACCTGGGGTTTTTGCCAGTGGGGATGTTCAGGATAAGGAGTACCGTCAAGCGGTTACCGCTGCTGGAACTGGGTGTATGGCCGCCTTGGATGCCGAACGGTACCTAGCCGCTGTGGAAAGTAAAGAGGAAGTGGAAGCTTAACTCAATGCGCCATAATGTTGAAGAAGTAATTTTTTAACGGTATTTTGGTTCTTGTTTTTTTGAAACATGGTCAAAACTCAGTACCGTGTAAAGTTTCCATGTGCCTTCTTCCAATAACCAAGTATGGATAAATTTTGCCTCCGAAGTAAATTGCAAGGGCATTTCGGGTCGTTGCAAATAAAAATCATGGACACCCATTTGAATGGCTCCATACAGTTTGCCTTCATCGTACAAAGGAAAAACACTTAAACTACCTTCCACCAATTTGCGGATGGGTTTTACTTCTGGGTTTGAGCAGATATTTTCCTTAACTGCTTTTACAAATTGATCGTAGTTTTGAAGACCGCCCTGATCATGAAAAAATTCCAAATTGGGATCGATGAGGTCGTGCAACAAGTTGAAGTGGCACTTATTGAAGACTTCCTCAAACAATACACTGTCCTTTGCTTTCAATGTTTGGTAAAGTTCCGAATCGGTAGCAATTTGCGCTTGTGCGGCACCCATGGTGCACACGGTAAATAAGGTATAGAATGCTTTTTTCATAGGAAAAAGAAAAGCCCGAAGTGCTATGGACTCCACCTCGGGCTTAAGGGTTGGTTAGGTTGCTGATTACATTTTCCGTACACTTCCGGAAACCCCATCCTTTACGGATACATCCGATGGGTTCCCAAAGTATTGAATATCTCCTCCACTGGAAGCCCGGGCCTCTATTTCACTTTTAACACTCACGGCAATATCGGCCCCACTACTGGCTTCGGCTTTACAGGAAATAACTTCCAATTCCCGTGCTTTAAGATCGCTGCCACTGGAGGCATCGGCCACCAAGCGGTTTGCTTTTCCCGAAATCCGGAGATCGGCCCCACTACTGGTTTTTGCATAAAGTTCCTTGGCAAGGATTTCGACTTCCAGATCGGCCCCGCTACTACTTTTTAATGAAAGGGTTTCACTTTTCACTACCGAATTTCCAATAACATCGGCTCCACTGCTGGCTTCAATGCTTTCCAGTTTTTTGTAAGTAACGTGAACTTTTTTCGATTTGGAGCGGCCAATGCTTTTTTCCGTAGAAATTTCCAAAGTATTTCCTTCTACCGAAGTGGTGATGATGTCCAACAGGTTTTCATCAGCTTCTACTACAACTTTGTTTTCAGCCCCTTCCGTTAAATATACGTCTACTCCGGCACTGCCGTGAACTGCGCTAAAATCCTTGACGGGGCGTTCTTCGGTAACAACATTGCCGTTGCCATTTTCCTGCCCAAAGTTGATATCAAAGTGACAACTTGTTGCAACCATGGCAAGGAGCAAGATTAATGTGGTTTTTGTGGTTTTCATAATGTTCGTTTTTGATTGATGATTATTGTAAAGTATCTTTTTGTAGGGTATGAAGCGTGTCGATGACTGTTTCCGGATCATGGGCCGCTTTTACATCCTCTTCCCACGATTCGGTCTCCTCTTCGGGGCAGTCCAGGCAGTGTGTGGTTCCATCTTCGATCAACAAGTAATGCGATTCGTCCCCATGGTGCAAAAGGTCCCTGTGGTAGTAATCGTTGCTGTGGAACGAATAGGTATTGGAGTCGGCATACAAGATACTGCCAATGGGTAGGTATACGATGACTTCCACCTCTTGATCCCGGTATTTATTTTCAATATCGGTAGTGAGGTAGGCATCGAGTAGCAGTTTGTTTTCTTCGAGCGCATAGCTGTAGTTGATGGCTTCGGCCCTGGATTTGGCACTGAGAAAATCGTGGCTCTGTGCTTTTTTGTTGATTAAAATCCTTCCAATGGAATCTTCCGTAGCGCGCACAATGAGGCGTATATTGGTAGAATAAATGATTTTGTCGCCATTCTCATTGTATTCAATATTCAAGCGTCCTCTTCGGTGTGCATTGTACTCATAGCGTTCGTTGGAAACCATTTTGATGGAAAGCGTATCTCCGTTTCGAATGGGAAGCGATTCCTCTACAAAGGATTCACCTTCGTAAGCCCGTTCCGTAAACTGGTTAAAGCCAATGACGCTCAGTCCTACAATGGAGGCAATCCAAACCACGAAAAGGGAAATCTTGGCCGCCAATCCAATGGATTTTAGGTTGCTCACCAATAGCTTAAGCCCAAGGATGAACAATACAAAGAATGGAATCCCTACGGCAAAGAAAAACAGTAACGAGATTAGCCATATCGGGGCGTTGGTGATATCGACCATGTGGTAGTAATCCATCAATTCATGATGTCCCCAGAAGCCTATAGACCCTGCGGCAAAAAGCCAAATGATCAGCCCCACAAGTACACTAAGTGAGACAATAATGACAATGATTCCCAAAAATTTGACAAATACTTTAAAGAGTGTAAGAAGAATATGCCCTAGCGTATCGAAAAAGCCCGAAGTGGTGCTTTTTACCTTTTGCCCGTATTTGTCAAAGTCGGCGTTTTTTACTTTTTCCGCGACGTTTTCATATCCTTCCTTGAACTTTTTTTCAATGTTCGAAATATTGATGGGTTCCCCCGTCATTTTTAGCTTGTCCGAAGTGGTTTCCGCAGCAGGGACCAAGATCCAAAATAGGATGTAGATAAAGATGGTTGTTCCTCCCGAAAACAAGGTTAGGAATACCCAAATCAATCGGATCCAGATGGCATCGATGCCCAAATAGTGGCCCAAGCCGGAGGAAACCCCCGAGATGTATTTGTTGTCCACGTCACGGAACAATTGTTTGTGTCCGGACCTGCTTCGCTTTTGCGATTTTGGGGTGTCTTCAAAAAGCTCTTCATCCACGGCATAGTCTTCGGGCTGCCCCATTACGGCAATCACTTCATCCACTTCCTTTACGGTGACCACCTGGGTGCTTCGCTCTAATTTTTCGGAGAAGAGTTCGGCAATCCGGGCTTCGATATCGCGGATAATCTCATCGCTTCCCTGGGGGTCGCTGAGCGATTTCTTGATGGCATCGAGGTATTTTTGAAGCTTTACAAAAGCGTCTTCATCGATGTGGAAAAAAGTTCCCGCTAGATTGATATTGACTGTCTTGTTCATTTTGTGGTTTTTTCGGTAGTTACTCTATGCACCGCCTCTTGCAACTCGCTCCAGGTGGTATTCAATTCCTTTAAAAATAATTTTCCAGTTTCGGTTAGTCCGTAATATTTACGGGGTGGGCCACTGGTAGACTCTTCCCAACGGTAGTTGAGCAGCCCCGCATTTTTAAGTCGGGTAAGTAGGGGATACACCGTACCCTCAACTACCAGCATTTTTGCATCTTTCAGGGTCTCTAGGAGGTCGCTGGTGTAGGCTTCCCCATCTTTGAGGATGGAGAGGATGCAGTACTCTAGGACGCCCTTTCGCATTTGCGCTTTGGTGTTTTCGATTTTCATAAGGTTCTCTCATTTAATTGCAACAACAATTCCTCTTTGGTAACATAGTTTTGAGGTTTCAGCTGTTGCCATTGCTGATCGCAGGTTTCCTCCAACCCAGTGTAGGTAACTTTTCCCGAGGGAAGTTCGCCTAAATGAAGGAAGGTCATCACTGCTGCCAGCAACATATTAACTAACGTGCTCATTTTTTGATTGATTTTGGGCCCCGACCGGTTCGGGGTATGATGATTTGATGAATGAAATACTTAATGGATAGCGGTATAGCAGTCCTCTGTTGGCATGAACCGTGGCCGAAATAACTGCGTAAAGCTCAAAAACAAAAAGTCCGAGCAAAAAAACCACGGCAACGAAAAACAAGATGAGTAATCCAGATAGATTCTGGATATCATTCATGGTTATGTGGTTTGAATGACGGTCGATGGCGTCGATCAAGGAAACAAAGTCGGCAGCAAATAATACAAAGAAAGGGAAGCAAAGTATCCCGATGGCCAAACTGTACAAAAGAATGCTTAGCTGAAAATTAAGGGCCTGTCTGCCGTGCTCTACCACAAAGGGTTTTTCTTTGTTGGTACTCCACAAAACCAGGGGCGCCAAGAAATTCGCTAAGGGGAAAAAGTACTTGGTAAAGGTTGAAATGTGGATCAACGCGGCGATGTTTTTGTGGTTTTCGGTTGGAGTTGTTTCCATGACACATTAATTTCTTATGCAAATATATGTCTAAAGGATGGTATTATGTTACGCAAGGTACTTAAAATTAACAGTACTTTAACAAAATAATTATTGGACTATTTTGAATATATTAGCAGTCAATAGGGGGGAGTCCCTATGAATAGGCGATTATGAAAATAAAGTGTCTTTTAAGTTTAGTGGCTTTCATATTTGGAATTTCTTATTCCCAAGCGCAGGATGTAAATATTCCAGACCCAATATTTAGATTTGTTTTAGTTAATTACAATGTGGCAGATTTTGATGGTGATGGAATACCAGAGGATGATGTTGATCTTAATGATGATGGTCAAATTCAGGTAAGTGAGGCTGAATCGGTTTTGGGCATCCAAATAGATTTGCTCTTTACTGATAATATCCAATCAATTGAAGGCATAGCAAGTTTTGGCAATCTGGAATGGCTTGATATCTTTGGCCAGCAAATTTCCGATATGGATCTGTCTCAAAATGCAAGCTTAATCAAATTGTATTGCAATAACAACGATTTGCAGTCCTTGTTGCTTCCCACAAGTACAAATCTGTTGGAACTTACGTGCCTCTTTAACCAACTCACCAGCTTGGATGTTTCTGAAAATCCAAACTTGGAAATTTTAAAATGTGGGTTTAATGAAATTTCGAATATCGATGTTTCCCAGAACCTGCACCTTCAAACGCTTGTGGTCGATTCTAACCTTTTAACCGCTATTGATATAACAAACAATACAAATTTAACCTCCTTCTTTTGTTCCGTTAATGAAATTGCCAGTTTGGACGTAACTCAAAATATTCAACTCGTCGAATTGGAAGCGATGGATAATTTACTCACCGGTTTGGATGTTTCGCATAATGTGAATCTTGAAAATTTATGGTTGACAAACAATAGTATTTCTCAAATAGATGTTTCCCAAAATAATATGCTGGCCTATTTCTACATTGATAGAAACCAGCTAACTGAAATTGATGTTTCTTTAAATGGGAATTTAACTTTTTTTTCTGTCAATGAAAATCAATTGACGGGCTTGGATGTGTCCAGTAATCATAACCTCGGGTATTTGTATTGTCATCAAAACAATTTAAATTCCTTAAATGTCAAAAATGGGAATAACACCTCTCTTTTTGCAATGGCTGCTCATGATAATCCAGAGCTTTTTTGCATACAGGTTGATGACGAAAATGCCACGTACCCAGAGTGTGATCCCTTTTTTGCAAGTGGTTGGTGTTATGACGGGAATGTCATTTTTAGCGAAAATTGCGAGCTTGGATTGAATAATTTTTTTACAAATGCAATTTTATTGTATCCAAATCCTGCTAATGAAATTTTAATCCTTCAAACGACACTCCCCATCGAAAAGGTTGCAATTTATTCCAGGCAGGGAATTTTAGTAGGTGAATACCAAAGCACCAATAAGCTGGAAGTATCCCATTTATCAAAAGGGCTTTACTTTGTTGAAATTCGTTCTGAAGGGAAATTAGCGATCCGAAAATTTTTGAAATTATAGAATCAAGTGCTTCGATGCAACTCAACTCAAGAAAAATCAATCTATTCACCTTATTCAAACTCCCTTCGGTGTACTTTTGCGGGGTTCGGGTAAAAAGTATTTCCGAAACTGCTTGTACCACAACCGTAAAGCACCGCTGGATCAATCAAAATCCATTTAAGTCCCTTTTTTGGGCCGTACAGGGCATGGCTGCCGAGTTGAGTACCGGGGCTTTGGTGATGGCGTATATTCAAGAAACTGGAAAGCCCATTTCCATGCTTGTGGCACATAACAAAGCCGAATTCACCAAAAAAGCACGAGGCCTTATCACTTTTACCTCTACCGATGGATTGGCCATAAAGGAAACCATCCAAAAAGCCATGGAAACCGGTGAAGGACAAACCTGTTGGATGGCTTCTGAAGGAATTGACGCACAAGGGGATACGGTTTCCCGGTTTTGGTTTGAATGGACCGTAAAACCTAAGGGTTAGGGATTTTAAGATATTTTTAGCATGCATTTTTTTGGGTCAAAATCAATTCATCCAATTTTTTTGCTATATTTAGTAGCGTTAAATTAAAAATTCTTGCCTATAGATACTACTACTTAACCTAACTCTAATTACTTAACTATGGCTAGAGCAATGTTTGACTACACCAAGGCAGTGCTAAAAAAAGTGAGTTTTGATGTAAACCTGTTCTGCAAGGAGTTGAAAAAAGCCCTCCAAAGGCTCCTTCCCCACGAAATTGAGGAACTTAAAATTTGGATCAATTCCCTTATCCAGCAGAACCCACAGTTAAACCAATGTCTAATCTATTTAAACGAATAATAAAAAAGCCTCCATCCGGAGGCTTTTTTTAAAATGCCTACTGCGCACTTTTCAAACTCGTCTCGTTACGAAACGGACTGTATCTTACCTAATGCCTTAGGTTTTATTAGGATGAAACAGGACTGATAATCTTAACGTCCTGAAACCGGATGGCACCCCTCACAACGCCCGAAATTATTTGGTACAGCGCATCAATAATTTGAAGCTTTAACTCACTTTTCGGATAAATGATACTCACTTCCCTGGCGGGAGGTGGATCCTCAAAATAGCGGAGGTGCTTCTGTTGATTTTCACTCAAATCCAAAGTATGCATGTAGGGCAATAAGGTCATCCCCAATCCCTCATGGGAAAGTTTAATGAGGGTCTCAAAGCTGCCACTTGTTAGTTGGAAGGTATCGTGGTTGAAGTTTTTGGAAGCCTTGCAGAGATTAATCACCCCGTCCCGAAAACAATGCCCGTCTTCCAACAAAAGAATATCGTCAATGTCCAAATCGGACGATGCAATCTTCTTCATTTGAAACAACCGATGACTTTCGGGAATGTACCCCACAAAGGGTTCGTAATACAATGCCCGCTCCTTGATCTTATCCAAATGAAGGGGCGTTGCGGCAATGGCAGCATCCAGGTGTCCTTCCGAGAGTTTGTGAATGATTTCTTCGGTGGACAATTCTTCAATCTTCAATTGTACCTTGGGATATCTTGTTGCAAAGGTTTTAAGGAACATGGGCAATAGGGTAGGCATAATGGTAGGGATGATCCCCAAGCGGAACTCTCCCCCAATAAATCCTTTCTCCTGGTCTACCACATCTTGCATGCGTTCGGCTTCATTCACGATGTTCTTTGCCTGGTTCACGATTTTTTTCCCTACAGGTGTCAACTCGATGGGTTTTTTACTCCGATCGAAGATGAGGATGTCCAACTCTTCCTCAAGCTTCTGGATTTGCATGCTTAAAGTTGGTTGTGTCACAAAGGTTTTTTCTGCTGCCTTGGTGAAGTTTTGGTGTTCGGCAACTGCCAGAACATATTTCAACTGGGTTATGGTCATGTTGAGGGCCTTTTCACAAAAGTACAAATTTTATAAACTTTGATTATCGATTTTTAAATTGCAGAAGATTTTGTTTATAAAAAAATCCGGCTTTAAGCCGGATTTTTCAGTAACGGCTTTAGCCTATAGCCGAATTTCCATTTTGATTGGTTCCGTTCCTACCTCAAACTGGGCATCCTTCCATTGTGGTGGGCCATAATTCATGACGTTGTTGGATACGCCATACATTTCCTTGGGCATTCCGTTGGGTTCGAAATCCATGGTATGGTTTCCATTTTTGTCCAGAAATAATGTGATACCATAGGTACCAGGGCTTACATTACTGAATGTTAAAACGGCCTTTCCATCATTGATAGCACTTTCGGTACCTTGTAAAGGAGCTGCTTTCATAAACGTGTTTTCATCGTACAGACCGGCAATGATGATTCCCTCCGTTGCCATAACTGGGACTTCAACGGTAATGGTAATTCCCCGGTCGGATTCACTCAAATCTGATGCAACATTGTTTTGAGCAGAAGCCAAATGTGTTACAAATAAAAGGGCTGCTAGGGTAACGATAGTTTTCATATTTTGAATTTTTAAGGTTGATGACATTATCTTCACCTCAAAAGTCCAAAATGGAGCGGGTATTTCCAGATAAATACTACCCAACTGTTGAATGACATTCCTGAAATGTAAAATAGCAGTATCTAGAGAAGGCCCCTGGCTTTGATTTCCAGGTACTTGTTAATGGTGTTTACCGTCAAATCTTCCGGGGGGGTGAGGATGGTTTGGATGCCGTATTTGTTCAACTCGTTTACGATAAGCTTCTTTTCATAAATAAATTTTTCGGCGATGGTTTTTTCAAAAATGGCTTGTGTGCTCGTTGCTTTCTCCTTTGAAAAGGCTATCAATTCGGTATTTTGGAAAAAAATAACCACCAGCAAATGGGTGCGGTTAATTGCCTGCAAGTAGGGCAATTGCCGGTGTAGCGCGTCGAGGGTTTCAAAATTGGTGTAGAGCAGTAGGAGGCTACGCTGTTTGATTTTTCGTTTGATTTCGACGTACAACCGTGAAAAATCACTTTCGGCAAAATCGGTTTCAATATTATAAAGGGTTTCCAAGATCAAGTTCATTTGGGAACCTTTGCGCTGCGCCACGACTTGGTCTTCCACTTTTCTTGAAAAAGAAAACATTCCTGCTTTGTCCTGTTTTTTTAGGGCAATGTTTGAAATGACCAAACAGGCGTTGATGGCATAATCCAGCAAGCTCAGGTAATTGAAAGGCATTTTCATAACACGGCCTTTGTCGATAACCGAGTAGACGGGTTGCGATTTTTCGTCTTGGAATTGGTTCACCATCAGTTCCCCCTTTTTGGCTGTGGCATTCCAGTTGATATTCCTTACATCATCCCCTGCGATGTATTCCTTGATTTGCTCAAATTCCATGGTGTGGCCTATGCGGCGTATTTTCTTGAGTCCAAAAAATTTCAGTCGGTTGGAAAAGGCCACAAAATCATACTTTTTTAGTTGAAGGAACGAAGGGTAATTGGGCACCATGGCCTCGGCGGCAAACTGTTGCCTACGGGCCACCAAGCCCAAGGCCGTGGAAACAAATACGTTTAGATTCCCAAAGTGGTATTCTCCACGTTCCGTGGGCCGCACTTGATAATGGAATGCTTTTTCCCTAGAGGGTTCCAGTATACTGAAAATCCTAAAATCCCGCCGTTGCCATTGAATGGGCAATTCATCAATGATCTTAATGGATGCCTTGAATCGATACGTATTTTGAATTCGGATTGTGATGTCATTTTCATCGCCGTTGGAAAGTTTATCCGGCAGCAGGCGGGAAGCTTGCATCCCCTTGCGGTTTTGATACAACAAAAAGGCGTCGAAGCAAACAAGAATCAGTAGGGCATAGAACAGCAGCTTTAGGGTTCCAAAAAGATTGGGGACAAAAAAGGAAAACAAAAACAAAACGGCCAATATAATGAGGATGGCAAAGAGCCGTTTGTTTAAGTATAAGCTTCTGATCAAGCGTTTCATCTACCTCGGAATTTCGATGGTTTCCATAATTTGGTGTACTACTTTATCGGCCGTAAAGCCTTCCATTTCCCGTTCGGGAGTCAATAAAATTCGGTGCCTCAAAATAGAAGGAGCCACTTTTTTGATATCGTCCGGGGTTACAAAGTCCCTACCATTCATGGCTGCTAGAGCTTTGGAGGCGTTCATGATGGCCAGGGATGCCCGTGGTGAGGCGCCCAAGAACAAATTGGCATTGGCCCGCGTATTGTCTGTAATGGCGGCAATGTATTTCAGTAAGTTGTTTTCGATCAATATTTTTTTGATGGTTTTTTGGTATTCGGCTATTTGTGCGGCTGTCAATACAGGTCCAACCAGATCTAAGGCCCCCCTATTTTCCCTATGGTGCTCGTTTTCGAGAATTTGGAGTTCTTCCATGGCGTTGGGGTACGGTACATTGATTTTAAAAAGGAAGCGGTCCAGTTGTGCTTCGGGAAGGGCATAGGTGCCTTCCTGTTCTATGGGGTTCTGGGTGGCAAACACCAAGAAAGGGGGCTGCATGGCATACTTTTGTCCGTCCATGGTAATTTGCCGTTCTTCCATCACCTCAAAAAGTGCTGCCTGGGTTTTGGCTGGGGCACGATTGATTTCATCAATTAGGATGATGTTCGAAAAGATGGGCCCTTTTTTGAATTCAAACTCATTGTTTTTTACGTTAAAGACCGAAGTTCCCAAAATATCACTGGGCATCAAATCGGGGGTGAACTGGATCCTGCTAAAACCCACATCCATGGTCTTGGCCAATAGTTTGGCCGTGATGGTTTTGGCCACACCGGGTACCCCTTCAATGAGCGAATGCCCATCTGAAAGGATGGAGACGATAAGCATTTCCAACATTTCGTTTTGTCCTACAATGACCTTGGCCATTTCGGCCTTGATTTTTGCTACGGCCTCCTGAAGGTTTTTGAGGTCAATCCGTGCGTTAAACTCCAATGGGGTTTCTTGTTGTTCTTCCATAAATTAGTACTTAAATTCGTCAATGGTTTTATCCAATAGCATCAAATCGTTTTCGCTATGCCATGTTTTTTCTTTTAGACGGCGAATCAATTCGATTAGTGTTTTGGATTTTTCAAGGCTTTTACCACTTTTCATCGCTAATTTCCTCACAAATTCCTCATCCAGCTTTTGGGTGTCCAAGAAGTATTGGGTTCGGATGCCATCCAAAAAGTAATTGATTTTTTTGGCAATGATATCGGTATAGTCTTTATGTTGTAAATACAAATGGCCAATGGTTTTGGTAAATTCAACCGAGCTGTTTTCGAGGGGTTTAATCACTTTAATGATGCGCTGTTCCCTCTTTGCCGTGAAGAGCAAAAATACGAGCAATCCAACCAATGCCGTGTAAAAAGCCCATTTTAGGGCAGGTTCCTGAAGGATGAAACGAAGGGGAGAGGTTACTACTTTTTTACCCGACTTCACATAGGAATCCCAATACACCTGTTCGGTATCCACATAGGAAAGCAAGCGCGCAGCATAGGATTCATTATGGTTTAACAGGTAATAGTTGGAAAAAGCTTCAGGAAGGGTATGCATCAAAAATTGCCCTTTTCCCACCGATACCGAAATAAAGTTCAGCTCGGACAAGGGTTCTTTGCCTTCCAATTCAAAATAGCCCAACGCCTTGGCATGGAGCGTATCTAATTTTGTGAAATACGACTTACGTACTGCCTTTTCGTACACAATGGCAGTGTCTTTTGAAAAAACAGGGTTCAGGAATTGAGGGGAAACCCGTTCCTCCAGAAGATCGTAATTGGTCTGGACCTCCGTCTTCAGTGTATCAGATAGAAAGTTGCCAAACTGATGGGCTGAGAGAAAAACCGTGTTGCCCTCTGAAACATATTGGTACAGGGCTTCCACTTGCGATTCGTCCAAATAATACCAATTGTTGATGAGCATGTAGGTGGAATTTTGCTTGTAGGTACCTTCCGTAAGAAACTCGTAGGGATCTTTGGTAACCTCCTCTACCGGGGCATCCAGCAGGTTTTCCAGTTCTTCAAACAGCACATAGCAGCCCAAGGGCACTTTGCCAGAAATGGTATAATTGGGGCGCCAGTCCAAGGGGCGTGGACGAACCACCTCGGTGATCAGGATTCCCAAAATGACCACCCCAAGGGCAATGACGATATTTCGGGATCGTTTATCGAGCATTTTTGAGGTGCTGCTTTATTTCATCAAAACGGTGTTGGGCACTGTTGTAGTGCGCTTCATCCAGGTCGAAGGCCCCATACCAAACATGGTCGTACAAATAGGAAACCTTCCGAAAATCCTCCTTTAAAGCCGGGTTTTCGATTTCATGGTAGTAATCGCTGTTGGTTTTTTCAAAATGCCAAGAGATGAGGGAGGCATTGGACAGTTCCTGAAGGACTTTCAGGAATTGGTAACGCACGACCAATCGGTAATCCTTTTGCACCATAGCCTGCGCTATCAGTTGGTCAAAGTCGATGGCTTCAATAGCCTCCTCACGAATGTTAAAGCTGGAGAGTGAGGTATCTTTTTTCCCGAACATCCCACCTGAACCTTTCCCCATCAAAAGTTTGGTTACTAGGTAAATTCCAAAAACAATTAGCACCACATAAATAATCAATTCAAGCACTTTCAGGGTGCCGGGATCCACATCGACACCAAAAAGTTCTCCGATTTTCCTGAAAAACCAATAAATGGCGCGGGTGATAAAATTTTGCGCCTCACCTTCAATGGAGGTATCGTACTGGAAATCGCTGCCGTTGTATTTGTCCGAGAGGTTTTTGGGGAATTGCCTTGCTTCTATTCGGGTACTGTCCACTTTAATGGTTAGGCTATCCGAAACCATGGCCTTGGCGTCAACAAACGTCAATAAAAAGAGTGCTATGGCAAAAATCTTATTCACTGACACCTATTTGTTCAATGCGTTTGCGGGCGGCTTCATTGTACATCTCCTCGTAGAGGTTGTAATACAAAATACTGTTGATGAACTGCGAAAGCGACTGATTGAAGGCAAACAATAGCAATAGAATGCTCAAAGCTAGGGTCCAAACTACCGTGGCAAAAGGCGATTCGGACAAATCGACCCCGCTTTCCAATGAAAAATAGGCGTAAATTCCAATTATGATGCCTGGTACCATCAATACGACCATCAGCAGTAAAAAAAGTAAAAATGAAATGACAAGATTGGCAAGAATGCTTTTCCAGAACCCCTTTCCTATTAGCCGCCATCCTTCCCCAAGGGCATCAGTTACACTTTTTCCTTGGTGCAGCATCGCAGCAAAAGAAATGCCCATCCATGCCGTAAAACCCAAACTTATAATGTATTGCCCCAACATGCCTACAACCGGAATAATCGATACGATAACACTCACAATGATAACCGGTATGTAGAGCAAAATCATTAAGACCACAAACAAAAAAATGCCCCCTAAATTTTTAGAAACCAAAGCCCACACACTTTTTTTGGAAGGGAGTTCCTCTGGATGCTCTTCATAGCGAATGGTATAGGAGGCTGCAAGACTGTAATTGAGAATCCCGGTTACGATCAGTAATAAAATAAACCCCAAAAACCCCAGCCAAAGAAGGGATTCGTTTCCAGAGCTGTACGTCTCGTTATAAGGATACCTGCTGCGGAATAGTCCAACAAAACCTGTAACCATCATGTAGCTGATGCCCAAAAAACCCAGTACAAAAAAGCCATTATACTGGATGAAGGTATTGAGAAAGGGTTTGAGGTTCATTTTGAAAAAATCAAAATAGACCGAGATGATGCTTCCTAAATCCCTTCGCTGTTTGAGGTCAATGTGGGTCTGCTGCATGTTTTCTGTTCAGTTGTATCGGATAGATCACGTAATAATAGACAATCAAGGCTAAGGATGCAAATATAATTGTCAATGCCAAGGGCACGGGCATGGAGCTGTAGCGCGTAATGAAACCCTCTATAAAGCCTGCGATAATGAAAAACGGAATGGTACTCAAAACAATCTTTAGTCCGTCTTTGGCCCCTTTCACAAATGAAACCATTCTGGAATAGGTTTTTGGGAACAAAATGCTATTGCCCATAACAATACCCGCACAGCCGGCAATGACAATGACCGATATTTCAATAGTGCCGTGCAGCCAAACCGATTTGGAAGCTTCAAACAGCAAACCGCGATTGTAGAAGAAGGTCATGAAGGATCCCAGCATAATCCCATTGCTGAAGAGCACCCACCCGGTTCCAATGGATATCATTACCCCAAATGCATAAGCGAGCATGGCGACGCGGATGTTATTGATCGTAATGCCCAAAAAGGTGCCTATTTCACCACCGCTCTTATAGATGGCCATGGGATCGCCTTTTTCAATATTGCTCAAGGTTTCGTTCACATACCCATCTCCTAATATGAGACGCACAAACGAATCGTCATAGTAGGTAGAGATAGCCCCAATAAAGGTGGCCAATACAAAGATCAAAAAGGTGTAAAACAGCGTTTTGTGGTATTGAACGAAGAAAAGCGGGAACTCGTATTTCCAAAAAGAAACGATTCTGTTTTTGGTTTCTTTTTTGTTGCGATAGATTTTTTGATGCGCCTGACTCGCCAAGGAGTTGAGGTACTGTAAGGTTTTGCTTTCGGGAAAATAGGTCTGGGCGTAAGCCAAATCGTTGGTGAGGTGAATGTAATGATCGGCCAAGGCATCAGGGGCTATTTTTGAATTCAAGGTGATGGCTTTTTCAAAAGCAATCCATTTTTCCTTATTTTGCTTCACGAAAGCGGCTTCTCGCATCTAGGAATATTTTTGTTAAATATAAACACTTGCTTTTACATGGCAAATTTAGCAATACATACGGCGCAAAACGTCAATTTAAATTATAAAATCGTGAATGTGGGTGAGCGCATTTTGGCCTTCTTCATCGATTTGTTCCTCTTCTTCCTGTACTTCTACGTTATCGAAATCATTACCGATCTTTTGGGGGCGGCATTCAGCGATCGATGGACGGTGTTTGGACTCCAACAGTTCTTGTTGTTGCCCGTTATGTTTTATTCGCTCTACATGCACATTCTTTTCAATGGGCAAACCGTAGGGAAGATGATTCTTAAAACCCGGGTCGTAAAGATGGACGGAAGCCCGGTGCACTGGTCCAATTACCTTACCCTATGGATGTTGCGGATTGTCGATCTATGGATGTTCTTGGGGTCTATTGGGTTGTTGACTACTATTTTTTCTGAAAAAAGACAGCGGTTGGGCGATATGGCTGCCGGAACCGTGGTTATTAGTACCAAGAACAAACTGAAAATTTCCCATACCATCCTGGAAGAGATTAGCGATAGCTACGAACCAACCTTTTTGAATGTCACCAAGCTTACCGACAAAGATGTGCGACTTATTAAGGAGACCTTCCATATTGCATTGAGCAGCAGCGACTTCAAGACATTGAACTTATTGCGAAAAAAGGTCGAATCGGTCTTGCAGGTAGAGTCGCAACTTTACGATCGACAGTTTATTGATACCATCCTTAAGGATTACAATTATTTCACACAAAATATGTAACTAGTCCAGAACGGTCGCGGTAATATACACATTCTGCAGCGGCCATTCCCCCTCGTCTGCGGGTAGGTTGGCAATTTTTTCAACCACATCCATGCCTTTGGTCACATGTCCAAAAATGGTATAGTTGCCATTAAGGTGGGAGGTATACTTATCGGGACCCAAGAAAATAAAGAATTCGAAGGGAGCCGTACGCTTGTCTGGGTTTTCCCGGTATTCTTTGGCCCCCGAAACGGTACCGTAGGTATGTTTGCGGCCATTTTTCAATTCGGCAGGCAGCAGGTATTGGGGCCCAATCGTATTGCGTTTTTTTGGGGTGGCAACATTATCGCTATTTCCCCCTTGAATGATGAAGTTTGGAACCACCCTGTGGAAAAAAGTGCCGTCAAAGTACTTTTGCTTCACCAAATAGATAAAATTGGCGCGGTGGAGGGGGGTATCTTTGTACAGTTCGATCTCGATATCCCCATGTTGGGTGACAATCCGTACTCTGGTTTCGGGATTGTTCTTCCCGTATTCGGTCAAAAACGCCACGACATTCTTATTGGTAATCATGGGGTACTGTACTTCCGGTACTTTTTCTTTTTCTTTTTCTGAACTCTTTACAGGTTGCTGAACGGTGTCCGTTACAATTTCTTGTGGCGTATTTGCTTTTTCATCGGAAACCTTTTTTTTATCTTCACAGGAAGAACTAGAGAGTAAAATCAAAACGAAGGCAAGCAGCTTAATTTTCATTGATGCAGTTTTCTGAATTTCAAAAACGGGTAGCTAAGATACCAAAAATGGAACTTCCGGGGGAAGCATACCATTTTCGCATGGCCCCTATGGAGCGTTTGAAGGAGCTAAAACAAAGAGCCTCCCAAATAAAAGATGCCAAGGAAGCGGCCGTACTGTGCCTCTTTTATCCCAATAGGGAGAACGAGACCCACTTTGTACTGATCCTCAGAAAAACTTATTCCGGAGTCCACTCGGCCCAAGTAGGCTTCCCAGGTGGAAAAGGAGAGGAGGACGATGCATCACTCGAGGCGACGGCTTTACGTGAAACTGAAGAAGAAGTAGGAGTGCCAATGCAGGAAGTATCGGTTTTAAAATCCTTGACGAAGGTATACATCCCGCCAAGCAATTTTTTTGTGTATCCCTTTTTGGGCATTATGAACAGCGTTCCCTCTTTTGTGGCCCAGGAAGAAGAGGTCGCCGCCATCATCGAGGTACCCTTGCTCGAATTTTTGGACGATGCCTCACGGATTACCCAGATCCTTTCAACAAGCTATGCAAAAAACATTGAAGTACCCGCCTTCAAGCTTCAAGGGCACGTGGTTTGGGGTGCCACTGCCATGATGCTCAACGAAGTACGCGAATTACTTCAAAAAACCATCTAAAAGTGCTTTTTTAGTATCTTTGCAAGCTGTAGGCATAACTAACACCGCACAAAATATAGAGGAACTGCTACATGGGGCTGTTTAAAAAGAATCCTTTCGGGCACTACCTATTTCTCAAAAAATGGCTCATACGGGTTATGGGAGCCCTTACACACCGTCGTTTCAAAGGTTTTAATCAATTGCAGATTGATGGAAGCGAAATCATTAAATCCCTACCCGAAACCAACGTGCTTTTTGTTTCCAACCACCAAACCTATTTTGCCGATGTAGTGGCCATGTTTCATGTGTTCAATGCCAGCTTGAAGGGACGGGTGGATAACATCAAGAACATTGGCTACCTCTGGAACCCCAAACTGAACTTATACTTTGTGGCTGCCCGCGAAACCATGCAAGCCGGACTGCTTCCAAAGATTCTGGCTTATGCAGGGTCCGTAAGTATCGATCGTACTTGGCGCAGTGAGGGCAAGGACGTGAACCGGCAAGTAAAGATGAGCGACGTAAGCAGCATTTCCAAAGCATTGAACGATGGATGGGTTATTACTTTTCCGCAAGGGACTACGACCCCCTGGAAACCCATCCGAAGGGGCACGGCCCATATTATTAAGTATAACAAGCCCATTGTGGTACCTATAGTGATTGATGGTTTCCGCAGGTCTTTTGACAAAAAGGGCATCCGTATCAAAAAACGGGGAATCCTGCAAACCATGGAAATTAAGGAGCCTCTGGAAATCGATTATGAAAAGGAATCGGTAGAGGACATTGTTAAAAAGCTCGAGTTTGCCATCGAGCAGCATCCATCGTTCCTAAAGGTAATTCCGCAGGAGGAATTGGAGCAGGAGGAAGCCCTCAACAAAACGCGGCAGTGGCGTTATTGAGGGTGTAGGTTAAACCTCTATTTTTTTTAGTTCCTTGTAGTTTTTCTTCAACCTTCGCAATAAGAGGCCATAGATAACCCAGTAGAACAAGATCAGGAAGCCAATAATGATCAATCCGCCGATGGCGTTAAGCGTAATGAAGGTTTCTGGTGGGACTGCCGAATAAAACTCATCGCTTTTGAGGATATGGTACAGCTTGTCCTTGTTGAAGTAGTAGTACAGGTTTACCGAAAACATTAAGATGGCTGCCATCCCAATGTTGTAATACACAAAGTAATGCACCGTTTTTCGGGTTCGGAGGATATTGGCCATCAATTCCTTAACCGTATTGGTAACCTGTATCTTTTGGTGGTTTTTATAAAACAAATAGACAAAGACAAACACCACCCCATAGTTAAAAATGTTGATCCACATGAAAATGGCGTTGAGACCCATGCCTTCCTGAAACTTTTTGCTCGATTCGGGTACTAGGAAATAAAGCGTCGTCCAGAGGATCATTTCTGCAATGCTGATGTAAAAAATCCATTTGACCATGGAAGAAGATTTCTTCAGCAGCATGGGGTAGATTTCCTTAGAGGTCAATTTGGGGAACTCCTGTTCCCGGGATTGCCATTCTTTCTTTAAAATTTCCAGCTCATCCATACACTTATGGGTTAAGAATGGTTCTTAGTTTTTCTTTGATGCGATTCATTTTTACTCGTGCGTTTACCTCGGTAATTCCCAAAGTATCAGCAATTTCCCTGTAATTTTTATTTTCCAGGTACAAAAAAACCAAAGCTTTGTCCACATCGCTCAAAGTCTTTACGGCATTGTACATTAACTTCAATTGGTCCTCCACAGTGGGGTCGTATGCTTCCGATGAAACCTTAAAGCTTACACTTTCGTAATCTTGGGTCTGAACGGTTCGTTTGCTTTTTCGGTACAGGGTAATAGCGGTGTTCAAAGCCACCCGATACATCCAGGTACTGAATTTGGCGTCGCCTCGAAACTTAGGATACGCCTTCCACAATTGGATGGTAATCTCCTGAAAAAGATCATTGTGCGCATCGCTATCGTTGGTATAGAGACGACATATTTTGTGCACAATGTTTTGATGTTCCTCCAGTTGGGCCACAAAACGGTGTTCCAATTCTTTGGTCAATGGTTCTTTGGTTAATTACTCCATTAGTAACAAGGGCACTGCAATTGTTACAACGGGATTACGATTTATTGCTTAATGGTGACAGGAATGGGACTGCCGCTGCTTACCCAGCTTCCGCCAATTTCGTCGATGTTCACATCCAACTCGTCACTGGTATCGATGCTTTTGAGATTTACCTTCATTTCGTCGTAGGTATCGATGCTTTTCACATTCACGTTCAACTCATCGTAGGTGCTAATATCTACGATGCGCACGTCCAAGGTTTCCAGTTCGTCGATCGAGATCAAGCGGTACTGGCTGGCGGTTTCATTCAATGAGGCATCCGAATGGGCTTGTGCCGTTGGAATAATTTCAAATGGTCTTAGGGCAATAACGGCTAAACAAACTGCAATGAGGGTTAGGATGGTTTTGGTGTACAAATCGGTTTTCATATCTAAGGGTTTTGGAACTGCAAGGTATCAATTTTCATTCCGAAAAGTATGGAGGACAAGGGCCTGTTGTTTTCCTTTCAACAAGTGTGGGCCCAATGGAACTTCCAAAATTCCCTGGGGAAGCTGCCCTAAGCTGGTAACAAAACTCTCTGAAGCCAAAACAGAAACTCCCAAATCGTTGCATTTCCCCTGAATTCGAGCGGCAGTGTTTAAGGTGTCTCCCGAAAAAGCGATTTCCCTTTTCATAACCCCAAGCTCGCCAACCACCGTGGGACCACAATGGTATCCGGTTTTGAAATGGGGTTGAAAGCCATAAACACCTTCAAAATAAGCAGCTTTCTCATGGACCAAACGCAGCATTTCGTAAAAGCAGAGCAAGGAATTTTGGTTAAATGAAGCAGTTTTCATCTTCCAGGTTACTACAATTTCATCGCCCACATATTGATACACTGCTCCTCGGTGCATTTCAATGGCTGGGGAAATGGTTTTGAAAAAGTCTTTCAGAAAATGGAAATAGCGGCCCTCTCCCAATTGCTCGGCGATGGCGGTAGCATCCTTGATGTCGGAAAACATGAAGATGCGCTGCTCTTTTTTGGGATGAAAATACTTTCCCTTCAAATACTCCGGAAACACCCCAGGGCCAAAGCGATCGTTCACCATGAGGAAAATGAGGGTAAGTAATACCAACACAAGCCATACCACATAATTTTTGATGAAAATGGTTTTTCCGAAAAAAGAGGGAAGCTCCCTCAACACCGAGGCATCAAACATCGAAAGTTCCATCTGCGCGCTTCTAATGTACAAACTCCCTAAAGCCCCCACGAAGATGGATACCAAAGTGTAAATGCACACAATCAATACCAGGGCCACCCAAAAGCGGTATTTTCGCAACCAGTACTCCATGAGGTTTACGGTAAGAGTCCCTCCAATAACGCCAGCACTCACGGCCACAATCAGGTATGCGATAAAGGCCGATTTAAGATTGTAAGAAGCGGGAAGGGCATCTTGGCTTTTTAAGGTAATGTAGTCGTAGAAAAAAATGCCCATGGCAAAAACTACCCATGCCACAAAGATCCAAAGGGCCCTTCGCAGGTAAAAGCTACTTCGGGCTACTTTCATTCGTCAACAATTTTTGTACTTATCGTTCAATCCAACGCCTTTAAGTATTAGGGGTATGGCTTTTTCCAATCGGCTTTCCTGGGTTTTTTCTTGCTTGGCACCGCCAATGTGCTCGGCATACTCCCTTTGTCTTCCTGGGGTTAATTGCTCAAAAGCCGTTTTTAAGTCCTTATCTTGTTGAAAAGCACTTTTAAGGATGGGAGGAAGCGAAACCCCTTTTTTGCGTTCGGGTTTCACTTCTTTTCCTGCCAAACAATTTTCGATGGATTCTTTTAGATAGGAAAGTACAATGGCATCGGGAATGACATCGCCTTTTTCAAAGCGCCATTGCCTAAGGGCTTTGGTCTTGCCTTCCTGGGCGTTGAGGAGTTTTTTCTGGGAATCCTTCAAAAACACCCCTTGATGGAACCAGATGGCATAATGGTTTTTGAAAGCTGCCATGCCGGCAACCAATTTTCCGTTCAGGGTATAGGTGGGCGCACTCCATTTAAATTCCTCCAGAAGCTCGGTTTGTTGAAACAACGAACGAAGGTGTTGCAGTTCCTTTTGCCACTGGGTTTGTTTTTGGAGGTAGGCCGTAACTTTTGGATGGGACATCGGGACTATTTTTTAACAAACTTAAACGTGATGGTACCAGCTACTGTCGTTATTGTAACAAAGTAAAGACCCCTGGACAATGTAGGGACATCGATCCTCATCGTATTGCTGTTAATGCTTTCAAGCACGAGTTGTTTTCCAGAGGTATCCGAAATGGCATAAGTACCTTGGGTTATGGAATCGTCCAACCGTAGTTCCAGGAAATCCGAAGCCGGATTGGGAAACAAAAATACTTTATTGGCCAACGGATTTTCTGAAACGGTCAGAAAGTTGTCATACAGGTCTTGTAAAACATCAATGGGCTCCACGCCGTTACTTTGTGTAGAGACTACCAATCGCAAGTAGGGCTCCCCAGGGTTGTCGTCGGGTTTGTAAACTACCATATAGGCGGCCCTCGAAGAGGTTCCATCGGCAAGGCACCTGCTATCGGCCCCGGGAACCTTTGCTCCCTGCAACGCTGCCATAAGTTTATCGGCGAGTGTGCCAGACGTATTGTTAAAATTTGCTTCCATGTTATCGATGACGCCCACATTCAACAATATGTTTCCTTGGATGCTGTAATTGGGCCCTTGCCGATCTTCTTTGTAGTCGTCTGCCGAACTTCCCGTCCATCCCGCTGCCCTTGGGTTATTGGATTCATCTAAATCTACAATACCATACTGTCGGTATTCTGGGTCAAAATTTTGGCTGTTGCAAGCATCGTTCAATACCAACCAATCAATAATTTGCTGAGGGCTATCCCCCAGTTCCATCCTATTGATGGCATTGGCCAAGTTGCTGTTGGGGATGCAGATGTACGCTTGGGAATTGACCCCTCCCTTGCCGGGAATGATATCGGTTATCCAAGTGTCCCAATTCACAGGGGCTCCTGCCACACAGGAAGCCCCAGCAGAGCCCACTTCACCAGTTAGTGGATCTACGGCAATGATGGAAAAAGTATCTTGCGCCAAAAAAGAGAGGCTCATTAGGGAAAAAAGGGCCAGGGTGACATATTTTTTCATGCTGGGAGTTTTTTTAAAGATACAAATTTTTGAATTTTATGGCATGGTACAGTTCGGTACCGATAAATTACAATTCGGTAGGTTTTGCTTTTTTATCAAAAACTCTTGCAACAACTTTGTATCAAAGAATCAATCAACCCATGTCATTATACATCAAATTTGCCTTTTTCCTTTTAAGTGTAATTCCACTTAGCGCGTATGCGCAAACGACCATTTCCGGTAGTGTTTCCCAAAAGGATGGAACTGCGGTAGTGGGCGCCAACATCTACCTGGAAGGTACCTACGATGGGGCTTCCAGCGACGAAAAAGGCCATTTTTCTTTCGATACGGAAGAAAGCGGTATCCAAACCCTCGTGGTATCCTATGTTTCCTTTGAACCTTTTTACATGGCTGCCGATGTTTCACAACTAAAGAACCTGTCCATCATCCTAAAAGAAGATGTCAATTCCTTGGAAACGGTGGTCATCTCGGCTGGAACTTTCGAGGCTGGCGACAACAGTAAGGTGTCGGTACTAAAGCCTTTGGATGTCGTTACTACCGCCAGTGCGTTGGGCGACTTTGTAGGAGCACTGCAAACCCTTCCGGGAACTACCACTGTGGCAGAGGATGGCCGCCTCTTCGTGCGCGGGGGCGATGCCGGGGAAACACAGATTTTTATCGATGGTATTCGGGTGTTTACTCCCTATACCCCAACAACCAATAACATCCCGGCACGTGGACGTTACAGTCCGTTTTTGTTTGATGGCATTACCTTTTCTACCGGGGGGTACTCCGCTGAATACGGCCAGGCCTTATCTTCGGTTTTGTTGTTGAATACCATAGACGAACCGGTTCAGGAAGAAACCAACATAGCCCTCATGAGTGTGGGAGGCGGCTTGGGCCATACCAAGAAATGGGAGCAAAGCTCGTTGAGTTTCAATGCTTCCTACATCAACCTAGCGCCTTACATTGCTGTATTTCCCGATCGAAACGAATGGGACAAACCCTTTGAAGCGTTTGGCGGTGAAACAGTGTTCCGTAGGAAATTTGCCAAAGGATTGCTAAAATGGTATACTGCCTTTGATGCGACCAATTTTGAACTGACCCAAGAGGACATCAACCTGCCGCAGGGATTTCACTTCAAACTCAACAACAACAACCTCTATTCCAATGCAAGTTACGCTGGGGAATTGGGTGCCGATTGGGGCTTGGAAACCGGTGGAAGCTTTACGAGGTCGCAAAATAAGTTTGTGGCCGATGTAAATGCCATCGATGACGTAGAATATTCGGCCCACCTAAAACTGAAACTGAAGAAACGTTTTAGCAACCGATTCAAATTATACTTGGGCGCAGAGCAGTTTTTAACCAATTTTTCCGAAGACTTTGAGAACCCTTCAATTTCTTCAGCAACCTATGGTTTCAATAACAATCTTACGGCCGTTTTTGTGGAAAGCGATCTTATTTTCTCAAAACTCCTGGCCGCCAAGGTTGGGGTTCGTGGAGAGTACAGTGCCTTGTTTGACCAAATGACCATTTCTCCCCGTTTCTCCCTAGCCTACAAAACAACCAAACACAGCCAGTTGTCCTTAGCCTATGGCGATTTTTATCAGCAGCCTTTGAGTGATGTCCTAAAATTTACCGACAAGCTCGAAGCCCGTAAGACCCAACATTACATTCTCAATTACCAATACACACGCAATGACCGCATCCTGCGCGCAGAAGTGTACCATAAAGCCTACCGAAATTTGGTCACCTATGCTGCCGCTTTTCCCGACTTCTCTACGGCATTTGCAAATGACGGGGAAGGCTATGCGCGGGGCTTGGATGTATTTTATAGAGACAACCAGAGCTTTAAGAATGTAGACTATTGGGTAAGCTATTCATTTCTGGACAGTGAACGTAACTACCAAAATTATCCCAGCAAAGCCACACCTCCCTTTGCAAACTCACATAATTTAAGTGTGGTGGCCAAATATTGGATTGGCGATTGGAAAAGCCAAGTGGGGATGAGTTACCAATTTGCCAGTGGGCGTACTTTTACCAACCCCAACCAACCCGGTTTTTTGAACGACCTGACCAAATCCTATAACAGCTTGAGCGTGAACTGGGCCTATTTGATATCCCCACAAAAAATCCTGTATTTTTCCGTCAACAATTTACCGGGCTTTAAAAATGTGAATGGGTATCAATATGCCAATGTACCCAATGCACAAGGCATTTTCGACCGACGTACCTTGCGCCCTGCTGCCGATCAGTTTTTCTTCGTAGGATTCTTTTGGACTATTAGTGAGGATGGTACTAAAAATCAGTTGGATAATTTATAACCTAACGTTCTATTTCGTCCAATTGTTTTTGAATTCGTCCGAGCCATTTATCAATATATACCTTGTCTTTATTGCTTTCGTTTTGCTGTAGCATTTCTTTTCCTCTTAAATACATGGCCTTAGCTTCCTCCATGCGATTCAGTTCGCGATACGCCCAAGCCATATTAAAATAAGTGTTGATGTTAAAGGGGTCTTTTTCCATTGCCATTCCTAAAAGCTCCAAAGCGGGCAGGTATTTTTCATTTTCAGAAAGTTGAGTTCCATAATAACGCAAATCGGAGGCATTCAGTGGGAAGGTCCATCCCAGTTTTTCCTGCTGCGCGCTGTAGTATTCCTCCATTTGTTTGGATAGATTATTATCGGACTGTTTTACAAATTTTTCTACCAAAAATTGGTCAACTTGATACGCTCGATTCATTTCCAAGATTCCATCTGCCACTGAGGGGGCAACAACGCCCCAATGAGAGGTTCCTTCAAACTTCTTGGAGATCCAATGCATGTTTGGATTTGGATACCGATTCCATAAAGAATCCAGGTAATGAACATAGGTTTCATTGTTTTGTTCAATTGAACCAACACTCCCGTAGGAGGCATACAAAAACGCATCATACTTGGGTTTTTTCTCAATGTTTTCAGCAACATCATTCAATATTTGACCCTTTAAGTAGCCCATGCTGGGACTTATGGCAAGGTATGCATTGAACATATCGCGCTGTTCGCCAAAGAGCGTACTTGCAATAAATGCACCCCCTCTTGAATGCCCAATGAGGGCACGAAAAGAATTAACGCGAAATTTTTCACGTATAAATGGAAACACTTCGTTTCGAATGTGGTTTTGTAGGATGTGGGAAGTACCTCCATTTTCGGGATTCATTTTATCAATTGGGATAAATTCGGGCCCCCGATCATCGGAATAGATTCCTACAACGATGAGGGGCATTACCTGATAGCTCCAAACCAAATAATCGATAATACTTTTGGCATTGTTGTAAAAAGCAGGGGCTTGAGCGTCCAAAACGTAGACCACACCGAAAGAAATGTCTTCCTTTTCATAGTAAAGCTCTGGGACGTGTACATAAAATTTTCGCTCTTTTCCGAAGGCTTCCGAATTTAGGGTATAGTCGAAATCGAAGGTGTTTTGGGACAAAGAAGTGAAACTTAGAAAACCAAATACGGTAAGACAAAGAAGGAATCTCATGGAAGGAATGGTTTGATGGTTATACTGGATTAACGTCTAAGAGATGTAATTGTTTTGGATTTGTTACATGCAATCCAATAACAATCAAATCTTTACCCTTCTTGCAGGGTTTTTGGGATTAAAAAGCAGCCTATGGACTATAGGAGTTCAAAAAAGCAAACACCTCACTGAAGTAAGCGACTTCCTTGGTCTGCCAAACGTTCAAGTGGCTTGCATCTGGGATTTCCAGAAAGGTTTTATTGTTGGAAGCGAGGTGCTCAAAATTCTCCTTACCGTACCGAATGTCAATGCGTTGGTCCAAACCACCATGCACCATGAGGATGGGTTGGGTGATGCGCTCACAGAAATCCACAGGACGTGCTTCGTCTGGATCGAATCCTGCAATGGTTCCCGCACGATCCACGAGATAGTTTGTGAGAAACGAAAAATCAAACCCTAGGAAGAAATCAAAATAATCGTGTGTGACGGTCCTAAAGTCGGAAAAAGTACTTTCCACCACCCCAAAGCAAATCCGGGGATCCGATCCCATGGCCTGTAGGGCAATGGCACCGCCCAGCGATTGGCCCCAAATCCCAATATTGGGGTGAAGGTGTTCTTGTTCGATCAATTGCGAAATAAGTGCCGCGACATCCTGTTTTTCCTTAACGCCAAAAGTGCAATGGATGCCTTCACTTTCCCCGTGGGCCCGCAGGTCTAATGCCACCGCATGAAACCCCAACTTTGCCAGGGTATCACTCAAGCGGAGGAAGTGTTCCTTTTTGGAGCGGATGCCGTGCAGCAGCACAATAGTCCCTTTGGCACTGTCCAATTTTGAAAAGGTGACGTAGGCTTCCAAAGCGGTCCCGTCGAAGGATTGAAACTTTAAGTACTTGCCAACAGAAGGATTGCTGGGAAAGGAGGGAACCGTATCTGCCAAAGTTTTGGAGCGTGCAAACTCGATGAGCGGGTTGTGGATTTCGGTAATGAAACGCGGGGCATAGAAATGGACAAAGGCCAAAGAGCCTAGCAATAATAGACCAAGAAACCATTGAATCCTTCGGAAATTACGCTTTTGCTTCATCAATTTATTTCCACTTCCAATGGGTTTCGTCTTCGTACTGGGCGCCCATGGCCATAATCCTGTTTTTGAAACTCTCTTGGTTGGGAATGGCCTGTTTTGGTACAATGAAGGAAATGTCCGTGTGCAACTTGAGGAAGAAATGGTTGGGGAGTTCTGTAATCGTTTTGAATTCCGAGGCTACCGTGCGGCTTTCGGAAGCATAGTCCTTGGACCAAAGGGCGTCGTCCTCAATTTTCAGCACCAGGTCATGCCCCACCCTGTTTTTATAGTTTTCCTCGAGGTGTTTGGTGAAGTGCCTTTTGTAGAGCCAATGGGCATACAGGGGGTACAAAAGCAGCCAAAGCACGGCAATTCCCAAAAATATGAGGGCTAATAGGGCAAGGCGATTGCTGAAATAAATGAATCCGGCAAAGACTACATAAATAATGGGTATCAAGAAGCGTCCGCGTTGGCGACGGCTGCGGTGCAGGGCCGATTTGGAGGAAGCGTACATTTGAAAAGCCAGAAAGTCTTCCAGTGTAAGTTGGTAGGTTAATTCCATGATTTCCTATTCAGTGGGTTCCCACAATTCAATTTTGGTTCCTTCCAAGTCGATGAGGTGCACAAACTTTCCATAGTCGTAAGTGGCAATGCTGTCCAGGAGGGTCACCCCATTTTCCTGAAGTTTGCGAACAAGCCCTTCCAGGTTCTGAACCCGGTAATTGATCATAAAGTCCTTAGTTGAGGGCGCGAAGTACGCATCCCCTTTGGGAAAGGGCTTCCACTGCAGGGAGTTGGTTTGCTCGGGGTTATTGAGGTCCCTCGATTCAAAACTCGACGATCCCCAGTCGTTGATTTCAATCCCCAGGTTTTTGGTATACCAATCTTTTGCGGCGCTAAGACTATCCGTATAAAAAAACACGCCACCAATGCCGGTAACCTTGGGGGTGGTGTCTAGGTCCGCAAGTTTTTGAGACATTTCAGTTTCGGTTTTTTCAGTAGTTGAATTTGGAGGATGATGATTGCAGCCTATCAGCAGTGTTAATAAAGCCAGAGAGAAGAAGTGATTTTTCATAGGTAACTTGGGTGATGACGATACGTTCAATTAGGTTTTGGTTTTCAAAGTTACGGCTTTTGACAATCCCTGCGACCTAAAACAAATTGGAACCTCGACACGAGGACCCAATCCTGCATATTCCGAGACACTCTTGATAATGGAACTGGAATTGTACCCTTTTTTGAGGTTTCGGGGATGAAGACATATTTTAGGGAGTTGCCATACTTCGCACTCCATTTAAAGACAATTGCAATGTATTCAAAACTAACTAAAAGGGTCTTAGACCTTTTATTTCGTGGATAACTTTCTTTTCAAGAAGGCGATGGCAATTTTAGACTGTAAATCGGCATAGAGGCTATCGACCTTTTTGAAGGTTTTGAAAGCCATCGAATAGTTTTCCTCATATTCGTAGGACAATGCCAATAGTGACAAGGACAGTTGTTCTTCAGGATATTCCAGCAAAACCTTATGCAAGTCCTTCCGTCCTTTTTCAAAGGCCCCTAATACCATTTGATGATAGCCTCTTTGAAGCAGTAGTGATGTATTAGTAGAATCTTTTTTGATCTGTACATCCAAAATGGGTATTTCATTCCGTGAAACTATTTTTAATGTATCGGGGACAAATGAATAGCTTCTGGAAATAGAAAGGGCTTCATAGAGTCCCTTACAATCATTAATCAGAGTGTCTAAATGATTAATCATTGCTTGTTGGGCCCATTCATAACCAAATTTATACCCCAGCTCAAATGCTTCGTCTTCGTTGAGGTCTTCAGGATTCGTATCGGGGTAAGTTTTGTAAAATAGTGCCGCTAATTCATTATCAATATCCCCTAAGGAAGAAGAAAAACACGCTTCCAAATCTTCGATGAGTTTATTGTTATAGGTAGTCAATTCAATCTTCGTGTAACACTCGCATAGTGCATTGGTAAACCGATCTTCGAGGTCTTGGCATAATAGCGTGGCGGAATTGATTAAAAACAAAAAAGTAATAAACGTTTTTTTCATTGAAAATAAAGTGATTGGTCCTATTTCGTGGGAAATTTACAACATTTTAAGCAGTATGGCTCCTTGATTTTTCTTCCCTAGCTTCATTATTTTATGACAAGATTAGCGGTTTCATGGGCAATTCCAATGGTGGCAATCGCTCCACTGTTGAATTTCAAAAAGTCCTTTTCGATTCCATCACTGAAAATAACACCGTTTTTAGGCATCAGGGATTCGATGGTTAAAGAACTTCGGTCGCTAATGAGTCCAGCTGTTATCCCGGTTTGCGTCCTGAGGCTTTGAAAGGGTTCACGCACTGCAAAAAGCAATTCGTGGTCTTTTAGTTTAGGTCTTTTGGGGTTCAAATTTTTTTCAAACATTCCCGTTACCCCGTAGGCCATATTAAAAATGGAACTCAGCCAACCAGTAGCACCGGATTGTGTTGAAACAATAATTCCACTGGAGGAGTGTTCTTCGGTCAGATTGTTGAATGTAATTTTGTAACGGGCCGAAACATGGGAAGCCACCCCCACAAATAGGTCATTGAATGCTAGAAGCCTTTGACCGTCATTTAGTTTCGCTTCTGCAAAACGGACAATTTTGGTATTGTTTTTTTCGGCCATTGTTTGTACAACTCCTTCCAGAAAATCGTTAGGACTAAAGGGCAGCAAAACACCGTCATACCTTTCTTTGTCTGGATTCACTGCAATAATAGGGCAACTTCTGGAGTATTTGGCCGTGTTTGCCACCAAGCCGTCTTGACCAATAACCACAATCATGTTTTTGTCAGAAAATAGGAATGAAGGCAAATACGGTCTTTCGATTACCTTGTTCTTAATGACTCTGGAAAGTTGCGTTTGCAGCGAAGCCAAGGAATGTTGAAAAATTTCGTGTTCCTGCTCGTAATCGTCAAAATTTCCCCCGAGGCGTTCAATGTAAAACTTGGCTTGTGCCTTGGTGTTAAAGCGTTCAATAAGTGTTTCAAGCCTAGTCTTGCTTTTTACGATGATCGCGTATTCAAATCTCATTTAGTGTTTTGTCGCTTCTCGTTGAGGATGGAATCCAAAAGTTCTGGACTGATATTGAGGCTGCCAATTTTATCGGCATTCTCTGCAAGTTGCCTAAAGGCCAACGAAATATTGAATTTAGGGTCAGGATTGTTGTTGAGGGCCGTAAGCGTTTTCCAGTCGATGTCTTTGTAGGGCTTCAGGGTGGTCTCAATGACAAAGCCTTGTGTTTCGGCCTCTTTTTTATCGTTCGCCGTTTTTTGTTCAATAAGCTGCTTTCTTTGGTTCTCTACCGAAATATCGGCTTCAACTTTCATCTCTCTTAATTTCCTCTGGTTTTCCGCTTTCAGCACGTCCGACTCCATTCGCTTCTCGGCAATTTGTTTTTGTTTTTCTTCAACAGCGATTTCGGTGTTCAATTCAGATTCTTTTATTTTCCTTTCTTGCTCGACCGCAAAGTTTCGCCTTTCAAAAATTGCTTGATCGGCTTCTTGTTGCAATTTTTCCATGGTTTCGGTTTCCAGGGCCCTGGTCATTTCGGGGGTTGCCTGAACCGCCAAAACATTGGCTCCAAGAATGTCAATCCCCAGCATTCCTATAGCCGTTGAGGTCTTGAGTCCATTTAAAATTTGCGCTTCAATGGTTTTTGCCGAGCGGATGGCATCCTTAAGTTTTATTCCATGTACAAAAGTTGAAGTAGCCGTTTGAGCTTCGTTGATGATTCTTTGGTTCAACTTTTCAATATCGTTCTTTTTATAGTTTCCACTATCTGTAACGGTAAAATCCAGTACATCGGCAAGGGTTTTGGGGTCCGTAATTTTATAGCTTATTTGGCCTTGGATATTTACCGTTTGGTAGTCGTCGGTAGATTCACTAAAAATAAAAGGTAAGTCATTGCTTCCCATGGGAATGGCCACGATGGAGCTGTTGGGCCTGAAATAAAAAAACGAAAGCCCGCGACCTTCCCTTTTGACTTTTCCGTTCTTATAATGAAGAACGTAAGTCATCGAATCGAATTTTATGTGCTTAATTCCGAACATATATTGTGATTGTTTTGGATTTCTAAAGTTACGGTTTTTTGGCTAGCTTTTCACTCTTTGCGGATTCATTCAAATAGGGCTATGAATCTTACGGGCAAACCTGTTCCACCTCTAATCTTGAGGAGAACCCCTAAAATCTTCCTATTCCAAGTAGTGAGTAAAAGCTGCCCATTCTTTTCAGATTCCATAGGCCTTTTTGGCACTTTCAATTTGCGATGCCTCGGTGGTATCGGGAAAGAGGAGGTATGTTGGTGCAATGATGGGCTTTTGGTGCTCCACCGTAATTTCTGTTACCGTTGCAAAAGGAAACTTGCCCTTGGTGATTTGCTGCAACACTTTTTCCATTTCCGGAAATGCCCCATCTGTTTGCTTGATGATCTTTGCGCGCCCTTTTAGTTGAAATCCTTTTTGCACCAAAATATCGATGAAACTCACACAAACATTTGGGTTGTGGCTAATATTCCTAACCGTTTGGGGTGAAGCAATGTTGGCAACAATTAGCTTGTCCTCCCCAAAATAGCTGAATACCTCCTTGGGCGAAACATTGGGCACGTTTTCGGACGAAACAGTGGCTAGCCAACAAAGCACACTTCGGTTAATGCAATCCTTTATTTCTGCTGTTAGTTCCAATTTTCAGTCTTAGTACCAAGGCTCCTGCCTTTTTAATTTCTACAGAGGTTTCGTGATCGTTACCCAAACCGCTAGGGCTCCATCTTCAGGATGACCGCTTGGTAGGGCATCAGCCGTACCTCAAAGTCTTCAATCTCCAGTTCGGGATAGTTGTTGATCAACATATTCCCAAATTTTTCAAGTCCCGATAAGCCGATGGCCGCCTTTTCACTGCTAAAATTCAACAGCACCAGCACCTTTTCGTCCCCCAAGGTCCTCGTATAGGCATAAATGCTGGGGTGCTCTTTCTGAAGCACCTTATAGTCCCCATACACCAACACGGGGTTGGCTTTCCGTACCTGGGTCATCTTCCGGAAATGGTTCAAAATGCTGTTCGGGTCTTGGTCCTGAAGCGCCACATTGATCTCCTTGTAATTTTCGTTGACCCGTTTCCAGGGGGTTTCGGTCGTAAACCCGGCATTGGCGGTACCGCCCCATTGCATGGGCGTCCGGCCGTTTTCTCTGGAGCTGTAATTGAGCACTTTCATGAAGGCATCCAAATCGGCCCCACTGGCCACGGCGGCCCGGTACTTGCCCTTGGCATCCACGTCCACATAGTCCTCGATGTTGGGCATGTCGATGTTGGTCATGCCAATTTCGTCGCCGTAATAGGTGTAGGGCGTACCGCGCATGCTCAACAAAAAGGTGTTCAGCATTTGGGTGGAAGGCGTCCGGAATGCCGCACTCGTATTCCCAAAGCGGTCAATGAGGCGGGCGTTGTCGTGGTTGGAGAGGAAAATGGCAATCCAGCCCTTTTTGGCAAAGGCACTGTCCCAACGGCTGAACACCTCCTTGAATTCCGACAGGGTGTAGCCCTCTGGAGTTCGGGATAGATCTACCGACTCAAAATGGTAGGCCATTTGCAGTTCCTTGCGATCGGCATCCACCAGGTCGTGGGCATCCTGAAAGGTACTTCCGGCACCCTCGGCCACGGCAAACACGGGGTATTTGGAAAGCACTTCTTCGTTCATTTCCTTTAGGTACTCGTGCAATTGGGGGCGCATGCCGTACCATTTGATGAAATCCTTTTCGTGCCCTTCCGGGAATTTGGGCCAGGTGGTATCCTTGCTGGCAAACTGGAAGGCATCCATGCGGAAGCCATCCACGCCCTTCTCGGCCCAGAACTTCATGATGTCGTACACCTCTTGTCGTAGCTTGGGGTTTTCCCAGTTCAGGTCGGGCTGTTCCTCGGCAAAGGTGTGCAGGTAATAGGCGTTCACGCTTTCCACATAATCCCAGCCCCCTTCGGGATCGAACAGGCTGTAGCGGTAGGGCGGTTCCCCTTTTTCGGCGGGCCACCAGTGGTAGTAGTGGTAGTAGGGGTTGTCGCGCGAGGTGCAGGCCTGCTTGAACCATTCGTGCTGGTTGCTGCTGTGGTTCACCACCACGTCCAAAACAAACTTGATGCCGTGCGCATGAAACCCGGCCAGCATGGCGTCAAAATCGGCCATGGTGCCATAGCGGGGGAGGATGGCGCGGTAATTGGCCACATCGTAGCCGTTGTCCACGAGGGGCGATTCAAAAAAGGGATTCATCCACACGAGGTCGATGCCCAGGCTGTCGATGTAGTCCATTTTTTCGATGACCCCTTGGAAATCGCCAAAGCCATCCCCATCGGTATCCTTAAAACTCTGGGGGTAAATTTGATAGAGGATGCCTTCCTTCCACCAGGTTTTTTCCAGAGCGGCAGTGTCGTCTTTGGTTTCGTTATTGGTCTTTTGTTGGTTGCAGCTCCCCAAGAGGAGTAGGAGGGCGGCAAGGGTCCATAGCTGTTTCATACGCGGGTTTTAAAAGGCGTGCTCCCCAAAAAAAGGGGAGGGATCGCACTTTTTAAAGATAGGGTATTTTTTGGTAGGATGAGTGGTGGGAAGGTTTGGGTGGTTTTGTGGGGAGGGTTATTGCGCTAGCCATCCTAAGTTTGTTTTCAGTAATTTCATTATTGCGGTTTTATTTTTACGCTTTTAGAAAGTCCTGGTGATTTGAAACAGCTTGGTACTTCGATAAAATCAATAAGTCCAGCATATTCAAGTGCACCTCGAAAAAAAGAATTTGAATTATAACCGTTTTCTGAAATCTCAGGGATTAAAGCATATTTTAGGGAGTTGTCATAATTTTTTTCATACTCCAATAATTGTTCGATAATGTTTAAATCATTTGACGCAATTTTTTTTACGAATACTCTTTTACCTGATTTATTATTATCAATCCTATCGAAATTTGGAACTTTTATTAAATTTCCCATTTTAGATGTAGTGGTATCATAGGCACATTCTGAGGCAGCGCTAATAGTTGTTTCCCAAAAAGTACTTTTTTCGAAATCCTGTTTATTAAAGTAAACAACATTTTCATCTATTGAACTTCGAGTATTTTTATCATAGAATAGCCTTGACCGTTCTTCAAAATTAGAATTCAAATCGCTAGGGTTTTTTAAGATAATTATTACAAATAAGTGGTGAAATTCCGCTCCTTTAATTTTTAGAATATCTACGTGATTAATTCCAAGGTAGACCGCACTTTCTTCACCTATTTCTAAAGTGATTTTATCTGACGGATATTTTTTAGCCATTTTCTTTGTTGACATGCACTGCGATAAAAGAAGAACCAGAACAATATAAGTAATAATTCTTTTCATGTTTCACAGTTCTAAATTATGATACACAACGGTCTTGTATAATGCCTCGTTGTGCGGTTTTCAAGGTACAAATTATTCAGTTGAGAGGAGTGGTTGTTTTGTAGGTTTTCCCATTCAGTTAACCATCTGCGCGAGCAATGGGCGTTGTGCGTTGTTGTATGCAGTTTTTGTTCATAATATTCTTGGTGTCAAGTAGAGGATTAAAACAATTCCAAAACTTAAAAGCCAAGAATACCGATTTATTCTATTTAGAATTCTAATCGGTTTGGTCGATAGCAGAATTAGGAAACCCAAACTTACCAAAAGCCCAAATCCACTATAAATTTGAATCCAATATTCAGGTCCAATTACTGTTATTGTCACATCGCTAATTCCGAAAACAGTTATTTGAGTCAAAGTCAGAGTTATAATTAGTAAAAAACTATACCCTAAAACCCAACCAAGTTTTTTTCTCAAAAGGATTAAAATTCCAGATGTTGTCGATAAAATTCCAAATAAGAGTAAAATCCGTTTACTTAAAAATAACTCAAAAAATGAAATATCAACTTTTGGAAATCCGTTTTGTCCAGTCAAATTTTGAATAAAAGCTATTTGCTTTTGAGTCAAGTCAAAAATTACATAAAAAAGGACTATTCCAATAGTCAGATTTACAATTCCAATGGCTTTATTTATTTTGGGCCAAATGGGTTTCATCAAATTGCTTAAAACGGTCTCGTATAACGGTCAGTTGTGTTTTTCAATATACGCTATTTTCAGTTAGGGGAGTGTTTCTTTGCTAGTTCAATTGTCCGCCGACCCGAGCGAAGCGAACTGGCGCCACCAAACTGCGGTTATGCATTGTTAGCTGTAGGTTTTTTTGTTCGGTTTGTTATTTTCGTTATAATTTTAATCAATAAAGCAAATCCAATAATTCCAAGTCCAACCATTAATTCCAGGTTTAGAATCATATAAGTTCCTTTATCAACATTTTCGCTTCCCCAACCAACTGGTGTTTTATCTGCCCAATGCGCCCAATTCAAGAATCCCAAATAAACAGATAAACATACAGCTCCAATAATTAATGCATATTTTAATATCCACCAATCTTTTTCGAATTTTTCATTTATCCATTTAGTCACTAACAGCAAAGAAATGGGAATAATAAAGCTATTCAATAAGATTGTCAAAGTAGCTGTCCCAGAAGACCAAATAGGTCTCAATATTAAATTCGGAAGTGTTCCAATCCCAATTACTGCTAAACAGAGATAGACTAAATATTTAAGGTTTTTGTTCAATCAATTAAGTTTTGTTCAACTTACGGCACAACGGTTTGGCAATGGTTTCGTTGCGTGAAAATTCGCGAGGATTTCGCCGTAAACCGAAGATAGCAAATTGCAATGACACAAGCACGAAGAGCGAACTGGCCGAAGGCAATTCAGCCGCAATGAGCTATACACGGTATTGCTACCAGTTATTTTTACGCGATTCCATTTACGCTGAAATCCACGAATTCTTTTTTATCAACAATATATTTAATGTTCCAATATCTGCTTCCGCCATCAAATGTCATAAGCCATTCGTTTTTCCAATTGTCATTAGTTTTTTCAAAGCCACGAATAAAGTCCCAAAGACTATATCCGTCCCACAAAAAGTTTACGTAAATAAATTTTTGTCCGTTATTGTCAATAAATCCGATATATTGCCGAACGTATTTTTTTAAATTCCGATGGATTACAGGTCCGTAGTGTTTTCCTTGATTGGGTTTGGTTTTATTTATCCGTCTAATTTGTTTTTTTAATTGGTTTTCCAATTCAGCGATTTCGGTTTCACTCGGTGTAAATCTTTTTTCGATTGGTGGAAAATTTGAAAATTCGTCTGTGTATGATTTTGAGAAAATTGCACCTTCATATTTTTTGTTTTCAACCAATTCAATTTCTTGAGAAAAAGTCAAGTTGAAACTAAACAACAATATTATCGGAAGTAGTTTTTTCATAATTGGTGGCAACTGTTATTTATTTTCCACACCTTTCATCCCACCATATTTGTCAAAAATCCAATCTAATTGTTCAACTGAATCTTTAAAATATGATTGGTCGCTAATAAACTCAAATTCCAATTTATTATCTAATGCTAAATCCTCTTGATAACTTCCCCAAATTGATATTTTCCCAAAATCATATTTAACAGTCAATTCTAGATTTTTCTCAAAAGAGTCAAATTCCGCAACGCCATTCAAATCCGATTGACAGGTTTTTAGTTTTTCATAAAATTTGAATAGCTCACCAGTCGAAGTGTAAAAACTACTTTTTAAGGAATAAGAACCAACTCTAATTTTAATACCTACAACACATTCATAACCACCTTTAAAACATGTATTGTTCGGAAAATCAAAAGTCTTTTCAATTCCTATAGTTATCAGTCCATTCTCTCCTTTTAGTTCAAATTCCTCCATTATTCTTTTGAGTGTGTTTCTAATAATTGTTGCCAACGTCCCCGGCGATCCCAAGGCGGCGACTGGGCGGCTTGGGCGGAGTGTTTTTATGTTTTTATAAAGTTACTATTTTTCTGTTACCAAAATACGCCCTTGGGGATAGCCGTTGTTGTATGCAGTGCAGTTATTTAAATATTGATTTTAATTTACCCCAAAAATTTAATTGAGATTGATCTTTCCATATTTCATTCCATTCAGGTTGAGAAAAGATATTTTTACTATCAGACTTTAGTTTTTCTAATAAATTATCAACTTTAAGAACTAGATCTTCGTTCGTATTAATTAAGGTATATCCTTTTGGATGGAGAAAAATATCTCTTACCCCATATTTACCTAATTTGCCTAAAGACATTTGCACCCATGTATCAGTTTGAGGATGCCAAAATTGAGCAATATCTATAGTCTTGTCAGTATATCCAAACCTTGTAATTACTGCCCAATCTTTATCGTATGGTTCTATGCTTGACCCTCTGTCGGTAAACTTTAAGGAACGATATCTTGTTTTCTTTGTGTGAAAATCAACTTCAATTAACTTATTGTCGGCTATATAGACAAATCTATGTTCTCCTGTGGGGAAAGTTTTAAAGTCACTAAAATATCTTATAACAGATAATCCAGTATTTATAAGTTTTTGTTTTTCCCATTTATAAAATTTAAAATAAAGTAATATGTAGGTTTGACCGTTACTTGTATTAAATACTTCTGGATATTCACCTTTAACGAATTTCCTTTCACTATCGGTCTCAAAAATTTTCTCACAGGTATTGTTACCATCCTTGACTGATTTTACTATCCAAACAACTTTGTTATCGATAATTAATAAATCTTCATTAATCCAAAATGGTTTTATTAATAGAGGTAATTTTTCTTTAGAATTAATTTCTATCCAACTATCAGATTCAAAAGGTGATTTACTAATTTTAGCAATCGAATATTTTTTTTCCTTTTCAACAAAAATTTTACAGTAAATATCATTGTCTTTTGATGATGCTAGGTAATGAGAATAACTTGTTTTATAACACTTTAATGGCCATGATTTAGTATCTACTAGATAAGTATTTACCAGCTTAGTATTGCCTTCATTGTTGTATAATTTTTCCTCGATTAATGATATTGGATATTTGAATTCCCAAAAAAAACCGTTTATTGATTGCTTTTCAAATTGAATTTGTTCAGATAGTTTCAAGCGAGTTGCTGGACTTCCCCATCTTTTTCTTTTTTGCTTTAATAGTTCAAATTCAATATTTTGTTTTTTACTTGACTGCTCAAATTTTACCTTTTCATCCTCTTCTAATAGGATTAGGCAGTAGTGGTCATCACCTTCATCAACATTATAGAGAAAAAGATTATGGCTACTAAACTCTTGCCCTAATGCTGGTAGATACTCTGGAGGGGTTTCCGAGTCATAATTTTCAATAAGTGAAATGAACTTTTCATCTTCCAAAATCTCCTGTTTATCTGTCCAATCATTTTTAAATGAAAAATATGTGTCTGCTATTTCTGCTTTCCAGTCTATTCTTACACAGTTATATTTTAAGTAATTCATTTTGGTTTGATTGAAAATATAATAAACTTAAATGAAATTATTAGCATTGCATACAACGGCAATGGCTATGGCAAGTGCGGGATTTTAAAACCGCATTCTTGTCCGACTACCGTAATTTTATTTAGTTGTAATATTTTCATTTTTAAGCACTAAGCCCGCATTTGCTATAGCCGATGTTGGCAAGCGTATTTTTTTTTCATTGAAAGTTTATTTCTGAATTAGGAAGCCACTTTCTTATTTGTTCCATTTGTTCTTCTGTCAAATTATCTTTTTCCATTCGCATAGATTTCAACTTTGTTAATTTTTGAATTTCAGGCGAAACATATTTTATTGGATTACTCCATATTTCTAACTTTTCAAGATTGGTCAACGAAGCAATACAATCTGGTATTGAGTCTATTTCGTTTCCAAAAATCAGTAGTTCTTTCAAGCTTTTAAGATTCTCTATTTCACAGTCGATTTGATTTAGTTCATTGCTGTACAAATAGATTGATTCAAGTCCTTCAAGACGTTCATCTATAAATTTCAAATCGGTCAGTTTGTTGTTATTAAGTCCAAGTCGTTTAAGGTTTGGAATCGTTAAAATCGGTTCGGGTACTTTTTTGAGTTCGTTATGGTCTAACCCGATTGTTTCAAGGCTTTCAAGTGCGGATAAGTCTGATGGAAACTCCTTTATTTGAGTGGCATTTATCGAAAGTCTTTTGAGGTTTTTGAGGGATTCTAAATTGTCAGGTAGTTTGGAAACTGGATTATGACCAATTAAAAGTTCTTCAAGTTGTGGCATATTCAACACTTCGGCTGGAAACTCGGTGAAATTATTTCCTGTCAGAATGATTTCCTTTACTTGAAGAGTATTGATATTCTGAGGCAATTTTGAGAGACCTTCGTTCTGCAAGTGTAAATATGGTGTTTCGACTTCTTTCACAATAGGAGAGTATTCCGAAACGTAAGCAGATACAAGTTTGCCTTGATTTACTGAGTCGCAAAGATTAGAGAGTAATTCCTGAAAATTAGAACTTGAGCTATTACCAATCTTAAATGAGTAATGCTTTACTATCGAACTGGTAAGAATACAAGGGAATTCAGTTGAGTGAGAGAAATTCCAAGAGGAATCTCTGAAATCAAGTCTGCTACCATCTTTATATTGAAATTGGAATTTGTTCGGTAATTCTTCTTCTTTGGTTGATGTAATTAGTACCCCATTTGAGGGTATTTCAATTGTCCTTACCCAATATTTCATTTCAGGCAATTCAGGATAACCTTCAATACCAAAGACAATTCCGCCATCTCCTTGAAATTCATTCGGGAAAACAATTAGATTGTGTTTGTTCCAATCTAAATATGAGAAAGTCAGAAATGCTACGTACCCAACAGAAAGTGTAACTTGTGAAAACCAATAAGTCTTTCTTGTTTTGGTTTTCTTGGTTAACCAATCAAGTAGAAAAAGTAGAAGAGCAAATCCAATAAAATATGCACCAAGAATTATAAGATATCCGCCTGTTAGAATTGCAATCGTCAATCCGAGCAGAACAGAAAGAAGTCCTAATATTTTAAGTGGTGAAAATCTTTTCAATGTGTCGTTTTATATGCTTGCCAACGGTCCGGGCTATGATGCGTTGCGGCTGACGGCACGCATGGCTTAGAGAAATTTTTGCGGTAGCAAAAAGTTGGAAGCGCAGCGTTAGAATCAGCAGCACCGGAGTGCCGTTTATTTAAATTTATCGGAAGTTACGATTTTTCTTTTTTGTAGGATTACTAAATCAACTAACCATCAAGCTATGCATTATAGCCGTTGTTGTAGCCAGTTTTTTTATGCAAATTGAAATTCTCCTCCATGTTCTTCCATCACAAAACCTAAATCGATAGCAGTATTTTGAAATATTTCTTGGATGACACCTTCAATTCCGTACCATTCTTTAGACGTCTTTTTATTTGAATGAATAGTGTCATCTGAAAAATCTATTCCCGCTTTACTTGCTTCTTTACATAGTGAAAATACCTCGTCAAAACTCAATCGGTATCCTAAATTATGGGCGAGCTTATTTCGTAATTGATTTACCTTTTTTAAGTATTCTCCCATTTCAGGGGTGATTAATTTTAAGTCAATACACATCTTGATTTTTGTTGGAAAATTCTTTTTAAATGTATTCTCGCGCTCTTCCTTTAAATCTATAAGTTGGACTAGAATACTTTCAATTATCAAATGGCCTGTAATGAATGCAGACATAGTTGGATTATCAAAAAGATTTAAAATATGATCCAGAGATGGTAATTCTCTGCCAGCCCATTTGTTACTCATACTATTCAAGTTTTCGATGAATCAAGGATATGGTTGACAATATATCTAAAGCATCCTGCTCATCTATTTCCCATGTGATTTTTGGTGCATGAGCAGTTGTGTTTCTAAACATTCCAAAAACTCCTTTAATAAGGTTTGCGAACCCTTTATGTTCACTTCTTTCAGTTTCAGTTGTCAGGTTATTAATCTTAATCTTTGGGTCTCGAATTGTAAAAGCTTTGTCTACCAACTCAGAACCATCTTCGGTCAACCCTGTACTTTGCCTAATTTTTTCCGCAACACTTTTGGTTGCCTCAAAAACCGCGTGGAAATAATTGTTTGATATTAGCTCAGCTTGACAGAACTTAAATACTTCTGAATGTCCATTCCGACTTTGAAGTTTTGACCTCAATTTTGCAGCCCTTTCTTCTGCTTCCGATAATGTTGTTGCTGATTTAATTTTTTGCAACCTGCCTGCTTCAGACAATTGGAAACCTGCAAAAGACATTTGTTGATTCAGGTCATCTCTTAATTCATCAAATAGATTTTTATTACCAACGTATCGCGCTGGATCCATCGATAGGATTATGAAGTTTAAAATATTATTAGAGGTTTGATTTTTATTTTGAAACTCTGCAAATGCGTTATAAATTCTTTTCCACTTTGTATTAGACGAGTCAACATCTTTAAGTTTGGCTGTTTGTAGTAAGTAACCAATTTCTGAACCTGTCAGACCTCTACTAGTGTCACCTAAAATTTTAGCAATTCCCTCAAGAATGTTCGCACTTATGGGTTCTTGTCTGTTCATAATTTTAATTGGCTACAACTTGTTATAACTTAACTTTTATGCTCGTTATCCCGAAAATCCTTAGGGGATAACGCTAGTTTTCTATTGTGGTTATCCGGTGCCTTCCTTGGGGATAACCCTAGTTTATTACGGTTTGTTTCGTGGGGAGATCTAAAGATACCCCTTTTTTGGGTCCGCGCAACCGCAAGGCAATTTTAGGGCTGTTTTTGCCGTTGTTTTCCAAAATCACGTATATTGCCATAACCCCAGAATCCCTGTGGCTACAGGGGTTGCGCACCTAAACCGCCCACAGGCCCATCGTAAAACATCCCTAAGCCCTTCGTAAACCGTCCGTGTGCCGCAGGTATGCCGTTGGTATGCCGTAGCCGACTAACGTTACATTGCCGGATAATGGCGGTATCCCTAACGCCTCCCTCCACTCAGGGGCACATTTTCTATTATTATTGTTTATTGTTATTATTTATTCGGGCAACGCCCGAACCCACTTTCTTGCAGCATAGGGGGCAGCCAAGCTCCGAGATTCAGGAGCGCAGCGACGCGGAGTTGGCAAGCCGGTTTTGCGCA
>Ga0116151_10000028_pt1 | contig 131665 bp, 120 predicted proteins | sample AD_UKC117_MetaG_FD_89893 | JGI IMG/M metagenome (GOLD analysis project Ga0116151, IMG submission 89893) | Active sludge microbial communities of municipal wastewater-treating anaerobic digesters from Hong Kong - AD_UKC117_MetaG | ecosystem: Engineered > Bioreactor > Anaerobic > Digestate...
AGCAGCCCCTCTTCGCAAGGGATCTCCGCGCCGCCGAGAATCAGCTTTCGCCCGGGAACCAGCCGGTGGACGTCGTAGCCGTGGCCGATCCTCATAATTTTTTGCCTCCCCGCAGCTTCAGCAGGGCCTCCGCCGCGGCGATATCCTCGGGGCTCGTGATCTTGATGTTGTCGCGGGAGCCCTGCGTCAGAAAGACCTTGCGGGCGTCGTTCTCAAAGATGCGGCTGTCGTCCGTCCAGTCGGGCAGCTCGCGGAACGCGCGCTCCATCGCGGTGAGGTAAGCGGATTTTTCAAAAATCTGCGGCGTCTGCACGGCGAAGAGGCGTTCCCTCGCGGGCGTATATTCGACAAAGCCGTTTTTCTTGCCGTATTTGATCGTGTCGACGACCGGCACGGCGAGCACGGCCGCCCCGCAGCGGAAGGCGTCCTGCGCGCATTTCTCAATATCTTCAGGCAGTACCAGAGGGCGCGCGCCGTCGTGAATCGCGACGAATTCCACCTGGTCGGAAACGGCGAGCACGCCGCTGCGCACGGATTCCGCCCGTTTGGCGCCGCCGGGCACCGCGCCGCGGTATTTGGTGATGCCGAATTCGAGGGCGAGGGAATCGACCTTGCGGACGGATTCCGCCTTCGTCACAACGATGATCTCGCCGATCACCGGGCAAACCTCAAACGCGCGCATGGAACGCACCAGAACGGGCACACCGTTGATCTCCAGAAACTGCTTGTCGCTGCCGCCCATGCGGATGGAATCGCCGGCAGCGACGATGACCGCGCTGACGAACGGTCTGCTGAACAGGCTCGTTTCGTAATATTCCTCCATGTCCGTCCCTCCAGTATGCTAAAATTTGTAAATTTCATTATACCATGGAATCCCTTGTTTGACAAGGTTTCCTTATAGGATTACAATGGTTTTGTAATATGCGAAAAGGGGCGCCGGTATGACGGATCAGAGAAGTTTTTTTATTGTTTTGGAGGGGCTTGACGGCTCCGGAAAGAGCACGCAGGCGAAGCTGCTGGCGGAGTATCTGCGCGCGAAAGGCCGGCAGGTGCAGCTCACCGCGGAACCGACCGGATCCGACATCGGCAGGATCATCCGGGAGACGCTCGGTGGAGGAATTTCTCGCACGCCGGAGGAGCTGGCCGCGCTCTTTCTTGCCGACCGAATCCGCCACAACGCCGACCCGGAGGACGGCATCCGTCAGTATCTCGCGCGGGGGTTCGACGTCGTCTGCGACCGGTATTATTATTCCTCCTTCGCCTATCAGGGCATGGAGACCGACCCCGAGTGGGTCGCCCGCATGAATCTCAATTGCCCGGTCATCCTGAGGCCGGATCTCTGCATTTTCTATGATCTCGACCCGGAGACGTGCTTCGGCCATCTCCGCGCCGGCCGGGAGCATTTTGAAATCTTCGAGCGGGATGCCGCGCTGATTGAAAAGACGCGGAAGCAGTTTGAGAAGGCGTTTGAGCTGCTCAAAGGCCGGGAGAACATCGTCCGCGTCGACGCCGGGCGCTCCATTGAGGAAGTGGCGGCCGACACGCAAAAAATCGTGGATGGCCTGCTCGGGTAAAACAAAAGCTCTCCGTTTTGGCCCATAAGAAATCAAAAAGTCCGGAGTCTCCGCAGGGAGGCCCCGGACTTTTTTTGCTTTTCCAATCCGATATTCGGAGCCCGACGGTTTTTGCGGGAAGAGTGCCGCTCCGAGAGATCGCCCTCCCCTCGGTCCTCTACCGGCCGTTCCGGGTGCGGGTCAGTATTTCCACTCGAGCCGAACCGGATGTTTTCCGGTCAGCTTCGCGCTTCGGGCATCCGGCTGGCCGGTACCGAACCAGAGCGCGCAGTGCCCGGCGCCGGCGATATGCTCCCCCGCGTCGTTATATATCAGGAACGTCTCCGGCGAAAGCGTAACCTCAAACGTTCTTTCTTCGCCGGCCGCGAGAAAGATTTTTTTGTAGGCGCAGAGGCGGGGATTTTTCGGCGCGAAGGGCGAGGCGTCCTTCACATAGACTTCGATCACGTCCTCCGTATCCATGGGGCCCTCGTTTTTTGCGCCGACGCGGAACGTGACGCCCTCTTTGCCGGAAGAGACCGGTTCCGCCCCGGTCACGGAGACGTCGCCGTAGGTCAGGCCGTAGCCGAAGGGATAGAGCGGCTCCTCGTTGAGGTAGCGGTAGGTGCGGCCGGTCATCCCGTAGTCGCAGAAGTCATGCCCGGCAAGCCACGAATTGCGGTAGAACGTGACCGGCAGCTTGCCGGAGGGGGATGCTTTGCCGAAGAGCAGATCGGCGACGGCCTTTCCGCCGCGCGCGCCGGGATACCAGCAGAGCAAAACGGAATCGCAGCAGTCTGCGATCTCCTCAATGTCGAGGCAGCTCCCGGCCATGAGCACGAGGACGGTCGGTTTGCCGATTTTGAGCACGGCGTCGGCCATTTCGCGCTGCACGGCCGGCAGATAAAGATCCTTTCGGTCGCCGAGTGCATCCGGGTTGGAGGCGTCCGGCTCCTCGGCTTCGAGCCGCTCATCCAGCCCAAGCACCAAGAGCACGACGTCGCTTCTTTCCGCGACGGTCAGCGCTTCGCTCATCAGATTGTTGCGCTCCGTGTTGAATTCCGTGTGATCCTCAAACAGGCCGCTGCCGTTCGAAGTGAGTATGCGGATCTGTTCGCCGGCGGCATCCTGAATCCCTTCGAGCACGGTGATATAGCGGGAGGAACTGCCGTAGTAGTTGCCCATTAGTGCGCGGCGGCTGTTGGCGTTCGGCCCGATGACGCCGAGCGTACCGATCTTCGAGAGATCGAGCGGCAGGCAGGAGCCTTTTTTCAGCAGCACGCAGGATTTTTTGCAGGCCTCGAGGGCCAGAGCAATATGCTCCGGGCACTCCACTTTTTCGTAGGAAATTTTGTCATATTCCGTCTCCTGCCCCGGCATGATGCCCAGCATGTAGCGGGTGGTCAGCATATGGACGGCGGCGGCGCGGATCGTTTCCTCGGAGATGAGCCCATGGCGGCAAGCGTCCGCCGCGGAGTTTATGTAGCTGTAACCGCTGTTTCCGTCGCAGCCGTTGTTGAGGGCCAGCGCGCAGGCCTCCTCACGGCTTTTTACGACCTTGTGGCCGATGTAAAAATCCTCGATCGCCTCGAAATCGGAGACGACGTGCCCGCGAAAACCCCATTCGCCGCGCAGGATTTTTTTGAGCAGCAGCCCGCTGCCGCAGCAAGGCTCATGGAACAGACGCTGATAGGCGCCCATCACGATCTCGACCTCCGCCTCGCGGACACAGGCCTCGAAGGCCGGCAGATACGTCTCGCGGAAATCTTTCATGGAGGGTTCCGCATCCATGCGGTGGCGGAGCGCTTCCGGCCCGCTGTGAACGGCGAAATGCTTGGCGGTCGCGGCGGCTCTCAGGTATGTTCCGTTCCCTTGAATTCCTTCAATATAGGCGCAGGCCGTACGGGCGGTCAGGTACGGATCCTCGCCGTAGGTCTCCTGCCCGCGGCCCCATCTCGGGTCGCGGAAGATGTTGACGTTCGGGCTCCAGAAGGTCAGGCCCTTGAAGAGATCAAAGTCGCCGTGGCGGCAGTTCTCGTTAAATTTCGCCCGCGCCTCGGTGGAGACTGCCTCACCGATCTTCCTCATGGTCTCCGTATCAAACATGGCGGCCATGGCGATCGCCTGCGGAAAGACGGTCGCGATCCCGGCCCGTGCGATGCCGTGCAGCGCCTCGTTCCAGAAGCCGTAAGGCGGAATGCCCAGCCGCTCAATGGCCGGCGGGCTGTGGTGCAGCATCGAAGCCGCCTCATCCAGCGTCATCTGCGCAGCCAGCGCCTTTGCCTTTTCTTCCGCTTCCCTGCGGTCTCTCATCCCGAACGCCTCCCCGGAAGATCTTTTTCGCATCCATTATAAAATCGAGGGAGGCGCTTGTCCATCAAAATCGTTTCGCGTTTTAAAATAAGGCAGAGAGTACCGGAGGTTTCTGTTTTTACTGACAGACGATCCTGCCGGCTCCGAAAACGGAGCGACAAAGACCGGACGCAAAAGTCCGGCTTTCGGATTCCGAAGCGGCTTCGGTCTTCTAACATCAGCAAAGCCATAAACCGGAGGACATAAAGTTTTTTTGGGGCGAACCGAGGCCCGGCATACGGCGAAAGTTTCCTTCTGCTTTCGCCGGAGAAATTCCGGGATCGAAGCCGGCTTCCGGGAGGTTTTCCGGATGGGCAGACGTTTCCCGGAGCCGCCATAGAAGAAGCGGAAAAGAAACGGACAATCGCCGGGATCGGTTATCCGTTTTTCAATATAGAGCGGGCTTGGGAATTCTTTTTGCCGGTTCTGAATTTGCCAATGATTTTTTTCTTTCACAATGCGTACTTCGTGATATAATAAGTAAAAATTTTAAACCCGGGGGGATGACAGATGGAGCAGAACGGGATCGCCATGCTGCAGGAGCTGATCGACGGCGCGCAAAGGATTGTCTTTTTCGGCGGCGCGGGCGCTTCGACGGAGAGCGGCATTCCGGATTTCCGCGGCGAGGACGGCATCTACCGTCAGCCGTATCCGGTGCCGCCGGAGACGATGCTGCACATCCGCACGCTGAAGAGGCACCCGAAGCAGTTTTTTGAATTCTACCGGCAGAATATGATCTATCCGGATGCAAAGCCGAACGCCGCGCACCGAAAGCTCGCGGAGCTTGAGCGGGCCGGGAAGCTCTCCGGCATTATTACGCAGAATATCGACGGCCTGCATCAGCTCGCCGGAAGCCGAAACGTCGTCGAGCTGCACGGCTCCGTGTTGCGGAATTCCTGTATAAAGTGCGGAAAAGAATACCCGATGGAATTTCTGATGGAGGCGGAGGGCGTTCCGCGCTGCACGGAATGCGGCGGCATCGTGCGCCCGGATGTGGTCTTATACGGCGAGGCGCTCAGTTCGGCCGCGCTCGATACGGCGACGGATTTAATCCGGGAGGCGGATCTGCTGATCGTCGGCGGCACGTCGCTGACCGTCCAGCCTGCGGCCTCACTGGCGGCCTGTTTCGGCGGCGAGCATCTTGTGCTTATCAATCTGCAGGAGACGCCGGCGGATCCGTATGCCGATTTGGTTTTGCACGAAAAACTTGGGGAGGTGCTCTCCCAAATCACCGTCGGAGCGGCCGCGGAGGTTTAAACAGATTTACCCGCGGGGGCTTTCCTGAGCGATTTTCGGGGAATGGGCACCGTGCTTATTCCGGAGCCGCAGAAGAGGCGGCGGAATTAATGGACGACATGATTCCCAATGGGACCTCCGGGATGGTTTTCCGGATAGATGTGCCGAAGTTCCTTCGCGACCACCGTGAAAAGAACGAAGAAAATGGATGAAATGATTTTCTGAAAGATTCCGGAGCGTATTTTTCCGGGGATGCACCATGAAACGGCATATCGATTTTTGAAAAAGGAGGCCGCAAAGACATGGACGTGCTTGTGTTCGGCGAGATTCTCTGGGATGTCTTCCCGGAGGGGAGACAGATCGGCGGGGCGCCGTTCAATCTGGCGGCCCATTTGGCGAAACTCGGCGCGGAGGTCACGCTCTGCACGGCGGTCGGGGACGACGCTCCCGGGAGGGAGGCGCTGGCGGAGATGGAACGCCGCGGCATCCGGAGAGACGGAGCCGCCGTGGTCGGGGCGCCGACGGGCTTCTGCACCGTCTCAAAGGATAGGGACGGAAGGCCCGTCTATGATCTGGCAAAAAACGTCGCCTACGATGAGATCCCGTTCCCAAAGCTTCCGAAGCGGCATTACGATGCGCTTTGTTTCGGGACGCTCGCGCAGCGGTCCGCCGTCTCAAGAAATACAATAAGTAGAATTATAAACGAATATTCCTTCAAGGAGATTTTCTGCGACGTCAATATCCGCGCGGGATTCCACAGCCGGGAGATCTTGGCATTCTGTCTGGAACATGCCTCCGTGCTGAAAGCGAGCCGGGAGGAGGCGGGCATCTTTCGCGAGCTGGGCTTTACGGCCGGGAATTCGCCTCGGGAGCTGTTCGGGAAATACCCGGATCTGCGGCGGATCGTGCTCACGCTCGACCGGGACGGCGCGGAGGAGCTGCTGCCGGATGGAGGGAGGACGGTTTCCCGGAAGCCGACGGGCAAGCTGGTCTCGGCGGTCGGCGCGGGGGACAGTTTCTCCGCCGCGTATCTCTGGAGCCTGCTGTCCGGCAAGAGCGGCGGGCAGGCGCTGGAGGCCGGCGTGCTGCTGAGCGAATATGTCGTCACTCAGCTCGGCGCGGTGCCGGAAGTGAGAGAGGATCTGCTTCGCCGGATCCGGGAGCTCTGAGCGCGGCTCTTCTTCCCGCTTGCGGGATGTTCGGTCTTCCCTTTCGGAAAAGGCCTCCTTTTAGAAAACGGAGGTTCTTCTGCCGGATCAAGATTGCGGGATAGAAAGGGACTTCATCTGCCGTTTTTTTAAAGATCGAAAGATTTGCCGCGGCCGGGATATAAGCCGGATTGACAGGCCGCTCTTTCCGCCGGATGAAGACCATGGGAGAGAAGAACTCCGCCTTGCTTTTCCTGAAGAAGTTTACCGCAGCAGGAATGCGAAACCGTCCTGACGGGCCGCAGATGTGGGCCGAAGCGGCTTCTACTGGCGGGAGAATTCCGCCTGGAAATAAGCCATAGTATAAATTTATCCCATTAGCATCCATATTTCCTATTTGACACGGAGGATAAGATGAAATTCCCTGAATCATTTCTTTGGGGCGCGGCGTCGGCGGCTTATCAGATCGAGGGCTCTGTCGACGCGGACGGAAAGGGTCGCAGCATCTGGGACGACTTTGTCCGGAGGCCCGGCGTCATCAACGACGGCTCCACCGGCGATACGGCCTGCGACGGCTACCGGAGATACCGGGAGGATATTTTGCTGATGGCGCGGCTCGGCATTCAGAGCTACCGCTTTTCCGTCGCGTGGACGCGCGTCTTTCCGGAGGGGCGCGGCAGGCAAAATCCCGCCGGGCTGGATTACTATTCCGATGTCGTCGATACGCTGCTCGCCGCCGGGATTGAACCCTGCGTGACGCTCTATCATTGGGATCTCCCCGCCGCATTGGAAGCGGAGGGCGGCTGGCGGAACCGGAAGACGGCGGAGGCCTTCGGCGCCTTTGCGGAGGCGGTCGCGGAGCGGTTTGCCGGGCGGGTGAAGCTCTGGGTGACCGTAAACGAGCCGCAGTGCGCCGTCGGTTACGGCTATGGAACCGGCACCAACGCGCCGGGGCTTCGGCTGCCGGATGAGGAACTGGCGGTCTGCTACCACAATCAGCTGATCGCGCACGGGCTTGCGGCGCGGGCGATCCGGCGCTTTTGCCCGGACGCGAAGATCGGCCTCGCTTCGACCGGAAAGATCTGCTGCCCGGCGGACGAAGCCGATCCGGAGAACCTCGCCGCGGCCGAGAAAGCCACGTTCCGCATTTCTCCTTCCGACTGGAATTCGGTGCATACCTGGTTCCTCGACGGCGCCGTTCTTGGGCATTACCCGGAGGAGGCGCCCGATTTCCTCCAAAAATTCCGCGATTCCGTCCCGGAGGGCGATTGGGAGATCATCCGGCAGCCGCTCGATTACGTTGGGCTCAACATCTACCACGGGCAGTATGTGGACCGCGCCGGTCGGCAGATTCCGTTCTATGAGGGCTTCCCGCGCACCGGCACGCGCTGGCCGATTGTGCCGGAAACAATGCATTATGGGCCGCTGTTCGCGTGGCGGCGCTGGGGGCTGCCGGTTTTCATTACGGAAAACGGCGTCTCCTGCAACGACCGCATTTTCCTCGACGGAAAGGTGCACGACCCCGGCCGCATCGACTTTCTGACGCGGTACCTGCGCGAACTCGGAAAAGCCGCGGCCGACGGAGCGCCGCTGGGCGGTTACTACCACTGGTGCTTCACCGATAATTTTGAGTGGGAGCGCGGCTTCCGTGAACGCTTTGGCCTCGTCTACTGCGACTACCGCACGCAGGAGCGCATCCCGAAGGATTCGGCGTACTGGTATCGGGAGGTCGCCGCATCAAACGGAGAGATCCTTTAAAAAATGTGGTGCCGCAGGAAATAGAGGCAGCCGAGCGGAAACGACCGTGCCTCGGAATCATCCGCACGCAGGAGCGCATTCCGAAGGATTCGGCGTACTGGTATCGGGAGGTCGCCGCATCGAACGGAGAGATCCTTTGAAAATGTTTGGCGCCGCAGGAAATGGAGACAGCCGAGCGGAAATGACCGCGCCTCGGAATCATCCGCACGCAGGAGCATATCCCGAAGGATTCGGCATATTTATACCAGAAAATCGCCGGGTCAGACAGCGAAAATCCATATAAAAACAGCCGGGATGCAGGTTTCGCATCCCGGCTTTATTTTGTATATACAGGTGCTTTCGGCGGAAGGCTTGAGCCCCGTTTTTCAGGCTTTTGGCGTCTGTTTCGCCTGCCGGATGCTCAGAGAGATGCGTTTCTTCTGCGGGTCGACGCCGAGAACGACCGTATCCACCACGTCGCCGACCTTGACGGCATCCGACGGATGTTTGACAAAATGGTCGCAGAGCTCAGAGACATGCACGAGGCCGTCCTGATGCACGCCGATGTCGACAAATGCCCCAAAATCCACGACGTTCCGCACCGTACCGCGCATGAGCATGCCGGGTTTGAGGTCATCCATGCTCATCACGTCGGTGCGCAGCATCGTCGGCGGCAGTTCGTCGCGCGGGTCCCGGCCCGGCTTCATCAGGTCGTCCACAATGTCCCGCAGGGTCGGCACGCCCACGCCGGCATAGGCCGAAGCTTTTTCCTCTCCGGCAAGCGTCACCCGGCTGCGGAGGCTTTCCGCCCCTCCGGCGGAGACATCCACCAGCGAGCAGCCGCAGAAGGCAAGCAGCTTCTCCGCCGCGGCGTAGGATTCGGGGTGGACGCCGGTGTTGTCGAGGATATTTTTTCCGCCGGGCACGCGCAGGAATCCGGCGCACTGTTCAAAGGCCTTCGGGCCGATCTTCGGCACCTTCAAGAGCGTTCTGCGGTCCGGGAAAGGGCCGTTTTCCTCGCGGTAGGCGACGATATTCTTCGCGGCCGCGGCGGAGAGCCCGGCGACTTTCGCCAGCAGAGAGGGCGAGGCCGTATTGAGATCCGCGCCCACCGCGTTGACGCAGTCCTCAACCACGCCGTCGAGCGCCTCGCTGAGCCGCGCCGGGGGCATGTCGTGCTGGTACTGCCCGACGCCGATCGCCTGCGGATCGATCTTCACAAGCTCCGCAAGCGGGTCCTGAAGCCGCCGCGCGATCGAGACGGCGGAACGCAGGGAGACGTCGTATTCCGGGAATTCCTCGGCGCCGAGCTTTGAGGCCGAGTAGACCGACGCGCCCGCTTCGTTCACCATCATGTAGGCGACGCCCGGCAGTTCGCGGATCAGCTCGGCGAGGAAGATCTCCGATTCCTTTGAGGCCGTGCCGTTTCCGACCGCGATGGCCGTGACGCCGTGTTTCTTTATCATATTGGTAAGGATGAGCCTTGCCTTTTCCTTTTCGTTATGCGGCGGGGTGGGATAGACGACGCTGGTCTCGAGAACCTTGCCGGTGCCGTCCACGACCGCGATTTTGCAGCCGGTGCGGTAGGCGGGGTCGAAGCCCATCGTCACCCGGTTCCGGACCGGCGGCTGCATCAGCAGGGGCCGCAGGTTGAGGGCAAACATCCGGATCGCCTGCTCGGAGGCCATATCCGTCAGCGCGGCGCGAATCTCGCGCTCGACCGACGGAAAGATCAGCCGGCGATAGGCATCCTCCGCGGCGGCGGCGACAAAGTCGCTCGAGATGCTGCCCGGCCGGACACAGTGGTTCCGGACGACGGCCGAGGCAAGCGCCGGGTCGATTTCGATGCCGGCCTTCAGGAAGTTCTCCTTCTCGCCGCGGTTGATGGCGAGTACGCGGTGGCTCTGCGCTTTGCCGACCGGCTCGGAAAAGTCGTAATAGAGCCGGTAGACGGAATCCTCCTCCGTTGCGGCCTTCGAGACGAGAGAGCCTTTTTTCAAAATCAAATCCTTGAGGACGCGCCGGATCTCCGCGTCGTCCGAGATATCCTCCGCGAGGATGTCCGCGGCGCCGGCGAGAGCCTCCTCCGCCGAGGCAACTCCCTTTTCCTCATTGATATACTCTGCGGCAAGGGCGGTGAGGTCGCCGGATTCCATCTCCTGCGCAAAAAGCAGTTCCGCCAGCGGCTCAAGGCCCTTTTCACGGGCGATGGTCGCGCGGGTGCGGCGTTTCTGCTTATAAGGACGGTAGATATCCTCGAGCGCGGCGAGCGTTGCGGCGGCGGCGACGGCTTCACGAAGTTCGTCGGTCAGCTTATCCTGCCCCTCGATTGCCGCGAGAACCTCTTCCCTGCGCTTGTCGAGGTTCCGCAGGTATTCAAGGCGGTCGGCGATCGCGCGGATCAGCTGGTCGTCCATCGTGCCGTGCATCTCTTTGCGGTAGCGCGCGATGAAAGGCACGGTGTTGCCGTCGTCAAGCAACTTCACGATATTTTCCACATAGACGGGGTTCTGGCCGAATTCCCTCGCCAGAAGGGCGGTGTTTTTCTCCATAATCGTTCTCCTCAAGAAATGAGCATGGGATGATTATACCTCTTTTCCGCCCGGATTGCCAGCCTTGAGCACCGAATGCTCGCCTTTCCGCACACTGAAGGCACATTTCACAGGCAGAAAACAATAAATTGCAACAAATTAATCCGTTTATAAACAAGACGGATTGTGCAATTTTAAAAGTAAAGCGGAAAAAGGAAGCCAATTTCAGCATTGGCACAAAAGCGTAGATATTTTATAGTTTTTATCTATAAAAGTTATAGAAAATGACAAAACCCTCTTGCAATTCCGGCGCGGGGCCGCTACAATGTTCCTTGGAACGGAAAAACCGTTTTATTGTCATTTTCCTCTCTCTCTGAAATCGGAATACCGCGGTGCCGCTTCCCGGAGCGGGCCGCGGTATTTGCATATGGAACCCCGTTTTTCCGGGAAACATGTGCCGTACTTGAAAGGAGCGCTGACTTTGATCAATCATTTCTGCAAACAGAATCTCTGGGAATGCACCCGCACGCTGGCCGACGTCGCGCTGGGCCGCAAGCCCGCCGACACCGTCGTCACAGACGCAAAACTCGTCAACGTCTGCACCGGCGAGCTCCAGGAACATATCGATATCGCCGTCAGTTGCGGCCGGATCGCCCTGGTTGGCGACGCCAAACACTGCATCGGCGAAGGCACCAAAGTGATCGACGCCGCGGGCCAATATGTGGCGCCGGGTTTCCTCGACGGCCATATTCATGTGGAAAGTTCGATGCTCTCCGTCGGCGAGTACGCCCGCTCGGTCGTCCCGCACGGCACGGTCGGCATCTTCTGGGATAATCACGAGGTCGCGAACGTCCTCGGCATCGAAGGCGTCCGCCTGATGATCGAGGATTCCCTGCGCACCCCGCTCAAGGCCATGGTCACCGCGCCGAGCTGCGTGCCGGCGGTCGGCTCCTATTTTGAAGACAACGGCGCCCACATCGGGCCCGAAGAGATCCGCGAGATGATGACGTGGGATCACGTCGTCGCCCTCGGCGAGATGATGAATTTTCCCGGCGTGCTGAACGGCGACCCGGATGTCCATGCCGAGCTTGCCGAGACGCTCAAGGCCGACAAGACCATCACCGGCCATTACTCCATTCCGGAGACCGGCGCCGGCCTCAACGCCTTTATCGCCTCCGGCATCCGCTGCTGCCACGAGAGCACCCGCAAGGAGGATGCCCTTGAGAAAATGCGCCGCGGCTGCTATGCCCAGCTCCGCGAGGGCAGCGCGTGGCGCGATCTGCATGAAGTGGTCAAGGCCATCACCGAGACGAAGGTCGATACCCGCTTCGCGATGCTGATCTCCGACGATACCCACCCGAATACGCTCGCTTCCGTCGGCCATATCGACCATCTTGTCCGCCGCGGCATCGAGGAGGGCCTCGACCCGATCACGGCCATCCAGATGGTCACGATCAATCCGGCCCAGTGCTATATGATGGACAACGAGCTCGGCTCCGTCACGCCGGGCAAATGCGCGGATCTCGTCTTTCTCTCCGACCTTACCCGCGTCACCGTCACCCGCACGATGATCGACGGCGACGTCGTCGCGGAGAACGGCAAAATGCTTGAAGAGCCCGCCCCCTTCGCCTACCCCGAGTGGGCCACCCATACCGTCAACGTCGGCAAAACCCTCACCGCCGCCGATTTCGTCGTCAAGGCGCCGGAAGGCTGCGGCGATACCGCAAAGGTTCGCGCCATTGAGATCATCCCGGCCAAGGTCGGCGACAAGGAGCTTATCGTCGATATGAAAGTGAAAGACGGGGCCGTCGCCTCCGATCTTCAGAATGATCTGCTCAAGACGTTCGTCTTTGAGCGCCATCACGCTACCGGGAAGTTCAGCTATGGCTTTGTCAAAGGCCTCGGCATCACGAAGGGCGCCATCGCCCAGACCGTCGCGCACGATGCGCACAACCTGCTGGTCACCGGTACCAACGACGCCGACATGGCCCTTGCCGCCAACACGCTGATGGAATGCGGCGGCGGCATGTGCGCGGTCGCGGACGGCAAGGTGCTCGGCCTTGTGCCGCTGCCGATCGCCGGCCTGATGAACGACAAGCCGGCCGAGGAGGTCGCCGCCATGGTCGCCAATCAGGAAAAGGTCTGGGAGGAGATGGGCTGCCGGATCGTCTCGCCGTTCATGACGCTCGCGCTGATTCCGCTCGCCTGCCTGCCGGATCTCCGCCTGACCGACAAAGGCCTCGTCGACTGCCGGACCTTCCAGTTCGTCGATCTTTTCGTATAATTCCTCTATTTATGAGCCATGCCGTGCGGCAAGGATCCCGGACCGCCGCGCGGAGAAGCCCCTTAAAAAGAGTTCTTCTCTCCTTATTATGCCGAAAAAGCCCTGCCAACCGCAGGGCTTTTTCGGCATTCAGGGGCAGAAAAGACCGGCCCGGCGCGGAAAAAATACCGTTTTTGCACGGAAAAAGGGCGCGCTTCTCCGAAAAAGGGTCTTCCGTGCCCGGAAATTATGCTCGTTTTCGGCGGCGGAACGACCCGCTCTTCGCATATCGGAAAAGACGGCTTCCCACGATACCGGCGGAGCATTTCTTCCCGTCCGGGAGATAGGCCTCTTTCGGGAAGGGCTTGCTTTCGTACCGGAGAAATCCCGTTCCCCATGTCCGGCGGGAGAGAATTCCTGCCCGATCTCTCCCCGCAGGGGCGAAATCCGGCGTCAGGCATAATTTTCGGCAGGATTTCATAAAGTTTACACTCGCCTGTTTAGGGAGGGGTGTATCTGATGAAAGGTTTGCCGGAGGATCGGGCCGTGCTGCTGGCGGAGTATATCATCGAGAAGGGCGCGACCGTACGCGCCGCTGCGCGGGAATTCCGCGTTTCCAAAAGCACGGTACATAAGGATGTCAGCGAACGGCTGAGAAAACTCAACCCGGTGCTTTATGCCGAGGTGCGCACGGTGCTGGATCGGAACCGGGCCGAGCGCCACCTCCGCGGCGGCATGGCGACAAAGCTCAAATACGAGGCGCTGCGCAGCGGGGAAGCATTGCCCGGAGAATAGATTCCGAAAAAATAAAAACAGGAAAGCCCGCCGGAGAAAAGAGTTCCGGCGGGCTTTTGCTGGGTTTAAGCCTGTTTTATTTTCAGGAGAAGAGAAGACGAAACCGGGCCATCTGCCGCGGGAAATTATTTCCGAAGACGCCTGCCGAATTTTGTCGAAAAGCCTCCATGACGGCCCGGCATATGGGGCCATCCCGGATGCCCGGCATCTTCCGATCTATTTCCCGGCAGTACCGACCTGACGGAAAGCCAAAGGGCGTCAGGCCTCTTTGCCGATCTCCTTCGCAAAATTCGTGATGTTTTCGGGAAGGATGTGGTCGCAGAGCTGAAGCGACGGGTCTGATTTCAGGGCGAGGCCCATGATTTTTGTAAGCAGCTTGGAGATGCCGTGCTGGCTCTTCGGATCAAACTCGCCGCCGAAGGTATCCATGCACAGCGCATGCTCCATAAAATCCTCCGAGAAATTTTTGATAAAGGCTTCGGAGGTCTTCGCCAGCAGGCAGTTGCAGGTGAAGGCGGCATAGCGCCGCTGCTTGAGATCGGCGGCATGCTTTTCAATCATCCGCTTGATGCGTTCGTCGATCACGCCCGCCCGCACCGGCGTGCCGAAGACGATCATATCGTAGCCGGAATAATCCGGCTCGCCGTCGGCAATGTCGAACAGATCCGTATTTTCGGCGCCGAGATTTGCGGCCAGCAGAGCGGCGCAGCGTTTGACGGTGCCGGTCTTTGTGGCGTAAATAATGATTGTTTTCATCTGCCATCGCCTCCAGAATTTAACACCATTTTATCATATCCAAAAACGGATTGCAAAAAAGATTTCCGCCGGCGGGGACCGCTGCCCTCCCAAGGAAAGATGTGGTATAATATTCGCAGGGCGGCGGGTATCCCTTGACTTCATGGCCCGCCTTTTCAGGCCCGTTTCTCTGCGGGAAGCCGAAATTTCCGGAAGAATGTAGCAAAACGCACGATTTTCGGCACTTAATCAATGAACCAATTTTTTCACAACGATTGAAAAATCCGGAGGAAGATTTTATGAAAAAAATTTTTGCCATTTTGCTTTCCCTGCTGATGGTGTTCTCGCTGGGCGCCTGTGCGGCGGAAAACGGCCAGACGCTCCCAAATCCGGCCGAGGATGCCACAGCCGAGGTGATCCTTGAGACGCTCGGCATCACCTTCAATCTGCCGGAGGGCGTTTCGGACGCCTCCTATTCGATCATCACCGTAGACGACGATCAGGAGCACCGGATGGCGCAGGTGGAATTTACCCTCAACGGGCAGGAGATCTGTTACCGCATCCAGCCGGCGGAGGAGCTTTCCGACAACACCGGCATGTATTTTGAATGGGAAAATACCGAGGAAAATGCCGCGGTTGGCACCTGCCCGGCCATTCTCAGCTGGAATGAGGATGCCGAGGGCATCTGCTGCTGGTATGACGAAACCACGGGCCTGCTCTATTCCGTCAGCGTGACGAGCGGCGCCTCCGCGGGATCTCTGACCAAGCTCGCGGAGATGCTTTATCTCCCGATTCAGGAGGCTGTCTCCGAGCCGGACTTCACGGTCTCCGGCCTTCAGGCGGAACTGATTCCATGGACGGATGTCGTCGCCTCCTGCATGGAGGAGACCTTCGGCGCGGATGCCGATTTCACGCAGGGCTATACCCGCCTCTACGCGACGGAGGAGGACGCCAATGCCGGAACGAACTGCGCCGCGTTGGTGCCGGAGGGTGAGATTGCAGGAACGGAAGCGACCTACAACGACCAGTATATCGACCCGGCCTATGCTGTTCTCTACCCGGTTTCCAACTATACGACGGCCGCCGAGGTGGAGGCCCATCTGAGAGAGTACCTCTCCGATACGGCCTATGAGACGCTGGTCGGCGAGTACCTCGGTTGGGATTTCTTTGAATTTGAAGGCACGCTCTATCTGGTCCGCGGCGGCAGAGGCTACGGCGCCGAGTACTACGACTGGACCACGGTCTCCTTCCTCGGCGAACAGGATGGTCTCGCGGCCGTCTCCGTCGACAAGAGAATGTTCGACGAGCTTTCCGGTACGGATACGTTTTTCTTCGGCTTCGACACGGACGGGCTCTACAAAGTGATGAAAGTGGAGACCGCCTCCGGCACCGACGAGACCTCAGAGGAAACCTCCGGTGCCAAAGAGACGGTCAAGACGATCACGGACCGGACCCTGACGGAGGACCTGGTCTGCGCGCAGGCGCTGGAAAAAATCGATGAGGACGACGCCTATACCTATTATCTGCCGTGCCTCAAGAGCCAGTATATCGTCGTCGCCTACGAGAGCGGAAAAGAGGAGAACGCGCTGGAGGCGCTGGAAAACGGCAACATCACGGTCGACGACCTGATCGCCGCCGGCATCACGGTCATTAAAGAAGCCAAGTGACGGTCCCTTGATTCCTCTCACCTTTTCGGCCTCCTTTGAGCCGGAAAGGCACCCGGACGAAGGCATCCGGCTCCGTCCTGCACGGAAGGCATTTTCTTCACCGGAAGACGCCGGAACCTCCGCAAAAAAATCCGCCCGCCGGCAGCCGTTTTTAAGGCCGCCGGCGGGCTTTTGTTGTAATTTTCCTTTCGCTGCGGTAAAATATAAGTATAAAAACTTGAAAAGGAAGGTGAATGCAATGTCCATTGTTGCTGCGGTCATGGTACCTCATCCCCCGGTCATCCTGCCGGAGATCGGCAGAGGCGAGGAGCAAAAAATCAGCGCGACCACGGCGGCTTACCGGCAGGCGATGAAATTCCTGGCGGAGCAGAAGCCGGATACGGTGGTCGTCACCTCCCCGCACAGTGTCATGTATTCCGATCTGTTTCATATCTATCCGGGAGCCGGCGCGAGGGGAAGCTTCGCCCAGTTCGGCGCGCCGGAGGTCCGCTTCAACGTCGGCTACGACGTGGATCTGGTGGATGAGCTTTGTGGTCTCGCGGCGGAGGAAAAGGTCTTTGCCGGAACCATCGGCGACGATCCGCCGGAGCTCGATCACGGCGTCATGGTGCCGCTCTATTTTCTCCGGGAGGCAAGCGGCGGCGGGCTGCCGTATCAGTTTGTGCGGATCGGGCTTTCCGGGCTGCCGCTGATCGAGCACTACCGCCTCGGCATGCTGATCCGGGATGCGGCGGAAAACCTCGGCAAACGCGTGGCCGTTATCGCAAGCGGCGATCTTTCCCATAAGCTGCTGCCGGAGGGCCCCTACGGGTTTGACGAGGATGGCCCGGTCTACGACGAAAAGATCATGGAGACCATGGGTTCCGCCGCTTTCGGCGAGCTTGTGGATTACGACGCAAAGTTTTGCAGCCGGGCCGCCGAGTGCGGGCACCGCTCCTTCACGGCCATGGCCGGCTGCTTCGACGGTGTTTCCGTCAAGGCGGAGCGCCTTTCCCACGAGGGGCCGTTCGGCGTCGGCTACGGCGTCTGCACCTACCTGCCGGAAGGCCCCGACGAGAGCCGCCGCTTCCTTTTGGCCTACCGGGACCGGCAGATGGCGGAGCTTGAGAAAAAGCATGAGCATGAGGACGACTACGTCCGTCTGGCGCGGCGTTCTTTTACAAGTTGGGTGCTCAAACATCAGGTGACCGCATTTCCGGACGATCTGCCTACGGAAATGAAAGAGAAGGCGGCGGGCGTCTTCGTCTCGCTGCATAAGGAAGGGCAGCTTCGCGGCTGCATCGGCACGATTGCGCCGACCCGAAGCTCAATCGCCGAGGAGATCGTCTACAACGCGATCAGCGCGTGCAGCAGGGATCCGCGCTTCATGCCGGTCATTCCGGCGGAGCTGCCGTATCTCGAGTGCACGGTCGACGTGCTCAGCGAGCCGGAGAAGATCGATTCCGCGGCGGAGCTTGACCCGAAACGCTACGGCGTCATCGTCTCCGCGTTCGGCAAGCGGGGCCTGCTGCTGCCGAATCTCGACGGCGTTGATACGGTGGAGCAGCAGGTGAAGATTGCGCTCAAGAAGGCCGGCCTGCCGGAGACTACGGTGCCGGAGTTCGAGCGCTTTGAAGTGGTCCGCCACGAGTGAAGGCGGGTTCCGAAACTCTGACGGTATGAGTGGAAATTATGATTACGTGTAATGTCTGCTTCCGTCCGGAAGCGGCGGTTCCGGAGTTTTGACGGTACGAGGTGGTATTTATGATTACATGCAATGTCTGCTTCCGGCACTGCCGTCTTGAGGACGGCCAGACCGGTGCCTGCGGGGCCCGGGGGAACGAAAACGGGGAAAATGTCTGTCTCAATTACGGAGAATTGACCTCGCTCTCCATCGACCCGATCGAGAAAAAACCCTTTGCCCGTTTCCATCCCGGCAGCCGTATCCTCTCGGTCGGCAGTTACGGGTGCAACCTGTTTTGCCCGTTCTGCCAGAATTATGAGATCTCGACGGCCCGGCGCGGAGAGGCCCGAACCCGGAAGGTGAGGCCCGAGACCATCGCCAACCTTGCCAAGGACAGCGAAGCCTCCGGCAACATCGGCGTCGCGTTCACTTACAACGAGCCGATGGTCGGCTGGGAGTTCGTGCGCGATACCGCGAAGCTCGTCCGGGAGAAGGATATGGTCAACGCGGTCGTCACCAACGGCTCCGTCATGCCGGAGATCCTGCGCGAGGTGCTGCCGTATATCGACGCCTTCAATATCGACCTCAAGGGCTTTACGGAGGAGTATTACAAAAAGCTCGGCGGCGACCTCGAGACGGTGAAGACCTTTATTCAAATCGCGGCGGAGAGCGCTCATGTGGAGCTGACGACGCTGATCGTGCCCGGCGAGAACGATTCGCCGGAGGAGATGGCGCGGGAGGCCGCATGGATCGCCTCAATCGACGAGGAGATCCCGCTCCATATCACGCGCTTTTTCCCGCGGTATAAATATGAGGACCGGAGGCCGACCGACGTGGAAAAAATGCGGGAGCTCGCCGCCACCGCGCGGAAAGAGTTAACCACGGTCATGCTCGGCAACGTGTAACCGCGGAGAGCAAAGAGAGCATCCGATGGGCGCAGGGTTCAAGGAGGGGTTGAAAATGCCATATCCTGTGGATTTTAAAAACGTATCCGTGGTTGGATTGGAATCATCCCCGGTGGCGGGGGCACTCGCCGGTCTGCGCGCCAACGAAGCCCGCTACTATATGAACAAATACAAGCATGTATTTATCGTCGAGCCGGCCGGGGAAAACCAAAAGACGCTCGAGTATATCAATCGGATCCTCAAAGAAGAACGGGGCCTTGTATTTTCCGCCAATCCTTTGGAGACGTCGTGCTTTCAGGTCGAGAATATAAAAATGGCCTACGTCTTTTATGAAGACGGCCTTGTGGTCAACGTCATGTATCAGTTGGATGACCCCAAAAGGCGGGCTGTCGGGTTTAAACTTTCTGAGGGAATGGATGTGCCGAAGGAGTTGGAGGGGAAGTTTAAATTTGCCCGGCAGAAATCCAAACTGGCGGGAACGGTCCGCGGCTCATTTTTCGTCATCAAGGGAGAATATGAGAGCCTGTAAAAGCAAAAAAACAAGATACCGCCGGATATGCCCGGCGATATCTTGTTTAACTGCACGAAGCCGCACACAAGAGCGGTTTTCTTACCCCCTGCGGGAGCGCGCGCTTTGTGCGCTTTTTTTAATTTCCAAATATCCGCTTTGAGAAAAAACAGCCGGAGAGAACGTCTCCGGCTGCGGAAGGATTACTGGTAGAAAAGCTTTGCGATGGGGCTGTCGGCGTCGAGGACCAGCGTCTTTTCCTCGCCCGTCATGGATTCCTTGAGCGCGTCGAGGGAGATCATGAAGGTGTAGAAATCGGCTTCTTCCTGAGTGTCGTAAATTTCGCTCAGGATGCGCATGTATTCGGCGTCGCCGGCGGCCTTGGTCATCTCGCCTTGGGCTTTCGCCTCGGCGAGCGTGATCTGCACCTGCTTGTCGGCGGTGTTGCGGATCTGTTTGGCCTGGGCCGCGCCCTCCGCTTCATAGGAGGCTGCGATGTTGTTGCGCTCACTGATCATGCGGGCATAGACGGCGCTCTTGTTGTCATCCGGCAGGTCGATCTTCTTCGTCTCGACCGCGATCATCTGAATGCCGTATTTTTCAAAGGAATCGCCGATGTTCGTCATGATGGCCTCGGCAACCGCCCCGTCGCGCCCGCTGATGATCTGTTCGAGCGTCATGGAGCTCATGACCGTTTTGAGGGCGTTGTAGACGTTGGCGTCGATGCGGCTCTCGGCATTTGCGATGCTGCCGGAGAGCGTCTCAATGAAGAGGCGCGGGTCGTCGATCGACCAGATGGCGAAGCAGTCCGCGATCAGCGAGGATTTATCCGCCGAGATCAGGTCGCTGACCGGCAGATCGTAGAGCAGCACCGTTCTGGGCAGCAAGCTGGTTTTCTGAATGAACGGCGTTTTGAAATAAAGGCCCGGTTCGTTCTTGACGTCCACCACCGCGCCGAATTGGCGGATCACGCCGTATTCGTTGGCCCGCACGACATAGACGCTTTCGGAGAGCGCGATAATGGCGACGAGAATCAGCGCCACCATCAGAATCTTTCCTGCAAATCCGCCGCGCTTCTTCGCAGCGGCGGGACGAGTGGTCTCTTCCATATCAGTCTGCCTCCTTTGTATCGGTCTCTATCGAAGCGAAGTCGTCGAGCGGCAATACCGTGTCGACGGAGCCGTCCTCTCCCAGAATGACCACTTTCATATCCGGGAAGATGTCGGAGATCGTCTCATAGAAAAGACGCTGCTTCGTGATGGCCGGGAATTTGGAGTATTCGGCGTAGAGCTCGGAGAAACGGGAGGCCTGGCCTTCCGCCTCGGCGATGCGGGATTCCTTGTAGGCCTCGGCCTGCTGAAGAATCTCATCCGCGTCGGCCTCCGCGGCGGGCAGTACCTCGTTTGCGTACTTGTTTGCGTTGTTGATGGCGGTCTCGGCGTCCTGCTTGGCGGTCTCGACCTGCTTAAAGGCCTGCTGAACCTCCTCGGTCGGCGGAACGGCATCCTGCATCGCAATGTTCACGAGCGCGATGCCCAGATCCTCCTGCTCAAGCCGCTTTGTGATCTTCTCCTTGATCGCTGCCTGAATCTCGGATTTTCCGGTCGTGATGACGTCGTCGACTTCATAGAGGCCGATGGTGTCGCGGATGTAGCTCTGGCAGAGCATCCGAAGGATCTCCTCCGGCTCCCGGCTGCTGTATAAGTACTTGATCGGGTCAATGACGCGGTACTCAACGTAGAAATCCACGTCCACGAAGTTGAAATCGACCGAGATCATCACTGATTCATCCTCTACGGTTTCATCCGTGCCGAGGTCGTAGCCGATCGAAAATCCTGTTGTGGCCTTGCTGACGATCGTTTTTTGCTGGATGAACGGCAGCTTGAACTTTAAGCCCGGCGTGCTGACCACACTTGGCTTGCCGAAGGTGGTGATGACGGCGTATTCATCCTCCTGCAACTGATAAAAGGAGCCGAATGCGACGCTCAGGGCCAGAATTGCGGCGAGAATCAGGAGAAAAATCCGCAAAATCAGCTTCCTGCGCGCGTGAAGGCCGTCGAAGAAGTTTTCAAACGCGTCTTCAAACATAAAATAAAATTCCCTCTTTCCCTATTTTTGATTTTTGATAAATATGGCCGGTCAGTCTCCAAGACCGGCGATCAGATCCTCCGCTTCCCGGCGAAGTTCCGAGGAGCGATAGGCCTTTTCCATGATACGCAGCACCTTTTCCAGCCGGTTCGCCGCTCCGGGAAAAGGCTCCGCATAGTCGGCGATTAAAGCGGCAAGATCCTGCTCCGGGTCGGCACACAGCCGGACGAGGTAGAGATAGAGCCGGCTGTCGTCGATGGCATCGTCGCTCTCGTCGTCCAGATGGCCGTTGATGGAGCGCAGCAGCCGGCAGATTTCCGGCAGGGGCAGCGCATTTCGCAGCGCGCTGATGATCAGAATGCGCGAGAGCTGACGCCTCGTATAGCGCTTCCCCTCCGGCGGCACAAGAAACCCCCGCGCGACCCAGTTCTGAATCAGATACGGCTCCAGCCCGGTGACGTTGGCCACCTGCGACAGCACGAGCCCTCCTCCTGCAAATAACGACGAAAGCAGCTCGTCGGCCGCCTCCGGACGGGCGCCGTCAATTTTCAGTACGGAACCCGGCATGGTGATCTGCATAACAATTCCTCCCTTCTATGCGCATGATTCTATCACGCAATCATATGATTGTCAATAGGAATCTAAAGATTATTTTTAGAGATCTCGAGATCATCATTTTTGCAAAAAAAGAAAAGCCCCGGATGGGGGCTTTTCCGATGGTTTCTTTTGTGGTTTTTAGGACGATACGGCGGTGCTCAGGGAGCGGGCTTTTCCGAGGCTCCGTTCTCCGTTCGGCTATCGTTTCGCTTTTTGTCGGCATAGCGGCAGACGGCATTGAAGGTCGTTTCGCTGATGTCGTGCTCGATCCGGCAGGCATCCTCAAGGGCCGTTTTCGCGTCCACGCCGATGCTGACCAGCACCTCGGTCAGCAGCTTGTGGCGCCGGTAGATCCGCTGTGCGATTTCCATGCCGGTATCCGTCAGCGTGATCAGCCCGTCGGCATCCATCGTGATGTATCCGTTTTCGCGCAGGCGCTTGGTCGAGTAGCTGACGCTGGGCTTGGTGACGCCGAGGTGCTCCGCCACGTCGATCGAGCGAATAAAGCCATGCCTTTCTTTCATCATCAGCATGGCCTCGAGGTAATCTTCTGACGCTTTTTGTATTTTCATGGCATTTTGCACCAACTTTCCAAACCGTCTGAATCAAGATTAACACACCCTGCCGAAAAATTCAAGAATCCCCGAAATGGTATTGACAAACTTGCCTCAGGAAGTTAAACTGAATGGTAGTTAGAGTAATCTAACTAATTATTTTGGACTGTGGTTAGGCTGCTCTAACCGATAAAAATGTGGAGGAGGAACCTGTGATGCCGCTCACCTTTGCGAACGTAGGCGAAGAAAACATGATCCGAAAGGTCGGAGGGAGCTCGGAGCTCAAGAAGCATCTCGAAGATATGGGCTTTGTGGCCGGAGGGAATGTGACGGTGATCTCCACGATCGGCGGCAACCTTATTGTAAACGTCAAGGATTCCCGCGTCGCAATCAGCCGGGAGATGGCCGGCAAGATTCTGATTTAAGGAGGAAACGGGATGAAAACCCTGAAAGAGGCGGCGATCGGCGAAACCGTAAAAGTGACAAAGCTTCACGGGGAAGGCGCCATCAAACGCCGTATCATGGATATGGGCATCACCAAAGGCGTAGAGGTCTATATCCGAAAAGTGGCTCCGCTGGGGGATCCGGTGGAGGTGACGGTCCGCGGCTACGAGCTTTCGCTGCGCAGGGCGGACGCTGAAATGATTGAAATCGAATAGCACCGAGGGAGACCTCATTTTTTATAAATTGCTAGTTAGAGTCATCTAACTTGAGGGAGAGGAACGATGGAGAAAGAGATCAAAATCGCCCTTGCGGGCAACCCCAACAGCGGAAAGACGACTCTCTTCAACGCGCTGACCGGATCGAATCAGTTTGTCGGCAACTGGCCGGGCGTCACCGTGGAGAAGAAGGAAGGCAGGCTCAAAAAGCACGATGACGTGATCGTCATGGATCTGCCGGGCATCTATTCCCTTTCGCCCTATACGCTGGAGGAGGTCGTCGCGAGGAACTACCTGATCGGCGAGCGGCCCGACGCGATTCTGAATATCGTTGACGGCACCAATCTGGAGCGCAACCTCTATCTGACCACGCAGCTGACCGAACTGGGGATTCCGGTGGTCATCGCCATCAATATGATGGACGTTGTGGAGAAAAGCGGGGACAAAATCAACATCCCGGAGCTTTCCCGCGAGCTGGGGTGCCGGATCGTCGAGATCTCGGCGCTCAAAAATACCGGCATCATGGAGGCGGCCGAGGCGGCGATCGAGGCGGCAAGGAATACCAAAACCGTCCCGATGCACACGTTCTCCGGCGCGGTGGAGCACGCGATCGCCCATATCGAAGAGGCGGCCCTGAACGACATTCCCCCCGAGCGGCAGCGCTGGTACGCCATCAAGATCTTTGAGCGGGATGAGAAGGTGCTCGGGCAGCTCTCGCTGGATCCGGCGGTGCTCAGCCACATCGAAAAGGATATTCAGGCGGCGGAGACGGAGCTCGACGACGACGCCGAGAGCATCATCACCAACGAGCGCTATATTTATATTTCCACAATTTTAAAAGGCTGCTACAAGAAAAAGAATACGGGCGGGATGTCCGCCTCGGATAAGATCGACCGCATCGTGACGAACCGCTGGCTTGCGCTGCCGATCTTTGCGGCGGTCATGTTCCTTGTCTATTTCGTGTCCGTCTCCACCGTAGGCACCTGGGCGACCGACTGGGCCAACGGCGGGGTTTTCGGAGAAGGTTGGCACCTCTTCGGCATCGGCTCCTCCGATTATGAGGAGGCCGCCGGGGCCTATGCGGAGCCTGACGCGGTGGTCAAAGCGTTCGAGGCCGCGGCCGAAGAAGCGGGCGTCAATCCCGCGGCGGCAACCGGCCTCACCACAACCGCCTACCTCTATGACGAAAGCGGCAATGTGGAGGAAGAGATCCCTGTTACATACGATAGATATATGGAGGCCGCCGCCGTCGAAGAGCCGAATCCCGCCGATTACGGTGTCTGGATTCCCGGGATTCCGGTGCTGATCGGAGAAGGGCTGGCGCGCATCCACACGGCCGAATGGCTCCAGGGGTTGGTGCTCAACGGCATCGTCGCCGGCGTCGGCGCGGTGCTGGGCTTCGTGCCGCAGATGTTCGTGCTGTTTTTCTTCCTTGCGTTTTTGGAGGCCTGCGGCTATATGGCCCGCATCGCCTTTGTCATGGACCGGATTTTCCGCAAATTCGGGCTTTCCGGCAAATCCTTCATTCCGATGCTGATCGGCACCGGCTGCGGCGTGCCCGGCATTATGGCCTCGCGCACAATCGAGAACGAGCGTGACCGCAGAATGACCATCATGACCACAACTTTCATCCCCTGCGGCGCGAAGCTGCCGATCATCGCCCTGATTGCGGGCGCCCTGTTTGGCAAGGCCTCATGGGTGGCGCCGAGCGCCTATTTCATCGGCATCGCCGCGATCATCGTCTCCGGCATCATGCTCAAAAAGACAAGGATGTTTGCCGGGGAGCCCGCGCCTTTCGTCATGGAGCTTCCGGCCTACCACTGGCCGACCGCGGCGAATGTCTTTCGCTCGATGTGGGAGCGCGGATGGTCTTTCATTAAAAAGGCCGGCACGATCATCCTGCTGGCGACCGTCTTCATCTGGTTCGCCTCCAACTTTGGCTGGGAGAACGGTTCCTTCGGCATGGTGGCCATGAACAGCAGTATCCTCGCCGTTTTAGGCGGAGCCATCGCCTGGATCTTCACGCCTCTCGGCTGGGGCAACTGGCAGGGAGCCGTCGCCACCATCACCGGCCTCGCCGCAAAGGAAAACGTGGTCGGCACCTTCGGCGTGCTGTTCGGCGGTTTCGACGAAGTGGCCGGGAACGGCTGGCAGATCTGGGCCAACATCCGCGAGATCTTTACGCCGCTCGCCGCCTATTCGTTTTTGGTCTTCAACCTTCTGTGCGCCCCGTGTTTCGCCGCCATCGGCGCGATCCGGCGCGAGATGAACAGCGCCAAATGGACCTGGTTCGCGATCGGCTACCAGACCGCATTCGCCTACGCCGTCTCGCTGGTCATCTATCAGTTCGGCATGCTTTTTACCGGGAACGGAAACGTACCCGGCTCCGCGGCGGCTCTGGCCGTTGTGGCTCTGATCGTCTACCTGCTGGCCCGCCCTTATAAAGAAGCGGCCGCAAAAACAAAAGCCGGCAGATAACCGGAAACCCGAAAAGGAGGAATCCCTGTGCTTTATTGGATCATGGAGAATTTGGGTACCGTCATCGTCAGCGTTCTGCTTCTTGCAGCGATTGCCGCCATTCTTGTGGGGATGCTGCGGGACAGAAAGAACGGCAAGACTTCCTGCGGTTCCGGGTGTTCGGGCTGCCCTATGGGCGACAACTGCCATCAGCAAAAGAAATAACCGGAGGGGACGCGGGAAGAAAATCCGCTGTGCCTCCCTGCTCTTTTTTCCGGCGGACCGGGCGATCCGGGATCCGCCGCGCCTGCCTGCGGGTATTCGGCCGTTCTTTTCGGCCTCAGGCGGCATCTCGGGAAGCCGGCCGTGTGCTCATATGCGCCGGAGACGCCCGCCAAAACCGAATTAAAAAATAAGACTCCGGGGAGATTCTCCGAAGCCTTTTTATTATCTTATGATGCTCGAAAGAGGGGCGCTCCCGCATGTGGCCACCTATTTCGGAACCTGAAAACCCTTGTTCCTGACCAGATCCACAATGGCGTCGACGACGTCCGGCGCATACAGGATGCCCCGGTTCGTCACCAGTTCCTCGATTGCCGCGTCCACGCCCAGAGCCGGCCGGTAGGGCCGATGGGAGATCATCGATTCAAAGACATCCGCCACGCCGAGAATCTGCGCCTCGGGCAGGATCTCGTCGGCCTTCAGACCGTAGGGATAGCCGCTGCCGTTGATGCGCTCATGGTGCTGAAGAATGATCTGCGCGGTCGGCAAAAGGAGGGGCACGTCCTTCAGGATTTCGTACCCGGCTTCCGAATGGGTTTTGATCAGGGCAAATTCATAGGGCGTCAGTTTTGCCGGCTTGGAGAGCAGCTCGCTCGGGATGCCGATTTTTCCGATATCATGCACGATTCCTGCGCGAAAGACACCCTCGCAGCGCTCCTTGGGCCACCCCAGTTCCTCGGCGATTGCGAGCCCGATGGTCGCGACCCGTTTCTGGTGGCCGGAGGTATATAAGTCCCTCTGCTCAACCATTTTTGCAACGGCGAACATGGTGCCGCCCATGGCCTCCTCAAGCTGCTGGGCCTTGATGGCGATGATGCTCTGGGAATGGATGTTGTCCATCGCGATGGCCGCCGTATCCGCGAGCACCTGCATCACCTTGATGTGCTCCGGCGTCGGAGTGTGCCGGGTACTCCAATAGGAGCCGATGGAACCGATGGGGTCCTCCGTACGGATCGGGACCATCACGAGGCTTTTGACAAAAGTCTTTTTATAGACATCAAGCGGAATCCGCGGATCCGTATAGATATCCTCAATGATGGCCGGGCGCTTGTTCAGCATCGACCAGCCGCTGACGCAGGCGCTCATGGGAAACCGCTTTCCCTTCCAAAGAGGGCTGATCGAATCTTCCTCCGCATAATAGCAGAAATCGTTCTCCCTCAGCACAAAGGTCGCGCCGTCGGATCCGGTCAGATCCCGTACCGAGTGGCGCACAATGTCCATCACCGTATTGAGGTCGTGCGCCGCGGAAAGACTTTGCACGACATGCAGCAGCCGCTCCATGATATGGACATACATGGAGGGATTAAAAGAAACATTCGGATTCCGGATCTCGTCCATGATTGACCTCCAGCGGTTCAGCCAGCCCGCATGAAATGGCCTTTCATCGGCCGCCTTGTATCCCGCCGGGCAGGCTGAAAAAAGACCGGTCTGAAAAACAGAGAAAAACTCCGCCTGTAGAAATCTCGTCCCCCAGCCCGATAAAAGTTACTATTTGCTACATTATACCAGAAAACAGAAGAAATAGGAAGACTGTATCCTATAATTTGGTAAAATTGTTAAAGATAATATCTTCATTTTTATGGATTTTAAGAAAAAACAAAAAAACAGAGCCGCCTTCCCTTCCGAAAAAACGGTTCTGTTTTATCTAAAGTTAGCCGGGCTTCCTTCAGACCTTTGCGCCGCACTCGCTGCAGAAGCGGGCGTCGTCGGCAAGTTTGGCTCCGCATTTGGGGCAGGCTTTGCCCTGAAGGCTCGCGCCGCAGTTGCTACAGAATTTTCCGTTCCCCGCGGGTTTGCCGCAGACCGGGCAGACGATGGTCTTGCTCTCCAGCTTGCCGCTCCAGACCGTCTGGCTTCCGGCCGCTTCGTCGAGGTTGCGCTGCATGGCCTGCGATTTCGCCTTGGCGACCGCTACATTCTGCCGGGGCGCGCAGTCGGTGCAGAGGTCTTCTGCCTCATTGTAGCAGGCGTCGCAGACCCAGCTGTGGCAGCCATGGCAGCGGTGAAAATATTGCTGAGCCTCGTTTTGCGCGATCAGAAAAGCATGATCGTGCTCTTTTTGCCATTCGGCGCTCATGCCGTTAAAGCGCTCGGAGAGCACGTCGGTGCCCTGTTCCGCCGCCCAGCCGACGTCGGAGAGGCGGCCGCCCAGCAGGCTTCCAACCGCCCAGAGCCCTTGGCCGAGGCCGCGCAGCTTGGCGTTTTTCTTCTGCGTCTCCGACTCGACGAAGCTGGTCTTGAAGCCGTCGTTGCAGAGATCGCAGTAGAACGTAAACTGGAACCCGGCTTCCGTGCTGTTGTCTTCGTAGTTCCGGGTAAATGCCGTCATCATACCGGTTTTCCCTCCCGTTTGAAACTTTTCCCGCAGGCGGTGCATCGGGTGTTTTCAAAAAACTGCATCTCGCCGCACAGTGGGTTGGGGCATTTTTTTAAAAGGCTCGCGCCGCAGACGTCACATTTTTCGCCGGCAAAGGTCTGCTTGCCGCAGCTTGGGCAGACGACATACAGCGGGCGTCCGCAGCCGGGGCAGACGGCGTCTTCCCGGCCGATCTCATGCAGACAGCTCGGGCACAGATCGACAAAGGGCGCCCTGCTGCCGCATTTCGGACAAAACCGGCTGTCGCGCGGGATCAGAGCCCCGCAGTTCCGGCAGGGAACCTTGTAAACCGCCATTTCAACCGCCTCCTGATTGTTGCGTGCCGTTCCGTTCTTCGGAGCGGCCGCTTTCACGAAAATTTCGTGCCGGAAAGGATCTGATCGTAATCCGCGGTGAGGGAATCAAACGTACCGGCAAAGTCGCCGAAGGTGAACACATAGGTCTCATCGCCCACGAAGACGAACACATAGGTGTATTTCATCTCGAGGCCGGAGACCGTGCAGGTGAACGTCACTTTCCTCGCATCCCTGCCGTCGACGGTGACGGTCTCAGGATCGCCCTCCGTCTCGAGCTGGCCGAATGCGCCGCCGAGGATCTCAAGCGCCTCCGCGACGACGTCGTCCAGCGTCTCGCCCGTATAATTTTCCGGTTTCAGCATAAAGCTGGCGGTGCCTTTCATGTACTGGTGCTCCAGAACCGAGCCCTCCACCCGCGCCCATCCTTCGGGAAGCGTAACGGTGATCTGCGCGGCCTCCGACGCGGCGCTCTCCTCCGCAGGGGCGATTTCCGTCACAGCGGGAACATTTTCTTCCGTGGGAGCGATCTCCTCCGTGGGAGCCGTCTCCTCCGCGGGGGCCGAAACGGGTATTTCGCTATCTCCTCCGCAGGCGCTGAAGGAGAAGGCAAAGACCAGGGCCAGAATACCTGCAACTGCTTTTTTCATATCATAACTCCTGAATTTTTCTCGTATTTTTGCACCAGGCGGGCATGTTCCGATTCCGCGTCAGCCGTCGATCGTCGCCATGACCACCATGCTCTTCGCGCTCTCGTCGTAGGTCAGATAGATGGCCTGTTTGTCATCCAGATAACCCTGATAGGAGATCACGCTGTCCATGGTCAGATCCATGCTCTGCTGCGTGAAGCCGGCGTTTTTCACGGCTTCCCGGTAGGCCTCGAAGTCCTCTTTTTCGACATTTTCAAATTCGATGGAGCAGAGCGGTCGGTCACCACGCCGACGGTCATATCGCCCTTGTCGAATTTGGGAAGCAGTTCCGCCGCGGCGCCCTCAGGCCATTCGGTTCCGCCCACGGTCACTTTGTTTCCTTCGCTGTCTTCGATGGTATATTTGTCGCCGTCGATATCCACTTCGGCTTCGCCGTCGAGGGCGTTGTTGATCACGGCCTCCTGCACGGCCTCATCGACCTTATCGGCGGCCTTTTCTTTGCCGCAGCCCGCCAGAGCCAGAATCAGAATCAGCGCAAGCGCAATTCCCCATGCCATTTTTTTCATGTTGCATCCTCCTTGTCATAATCGCGGTACCGGATAATCAGTTCCGCGCGGGAGTTGACTCCCAGCTTTCTGTATATGCCCGTCATGTGGGTGTTGACCGTGGAATATTTGAGGCCGAGCTGCTGCGCGGTCTCCCGAAGGGTGTAGCCCTCCACCAGCAGGCGAAAAACCTCCCGTTCCCGCTGTGTCAGCGCAGTCATCCTCTCCTCCTCGGGACGGACGCCCTCCGGAGAGGCCCGCTCCGACGCGGGTACAGGTTCCCGCTTTTTGACAAACGGGCTTCTCAGCTTTTCCCACAGGGACATTCCGCCGATCACCTCCTCCAAGACGTGGCATGCTGCCAAGCAACTTTATTTTGAGGCCCGGCAGGGGATTCGGACAATTCATTAGTTCATCCGAAAAGAAAAAAGGTGCCTCATTAGTTCTAATGAGGCACCTTTTTATAGGGTGACGGCCCTTCAGGCTTCGATATATTCTTTAAACAGCAGTGTCAGTTCGGTGCGGCTGTTGATGCCGAGTTTGCGGTAGAGGGAGGTGCAGTAGGTATTGGCTGTGGAGTAGGCGATCTCGAGCATGGCGGCGGTCTGGCGCAGGGTATAGCCGCGCAGCAGCAGTTCGCAGACCTCCGTCTCCTTGGGCGAGAGATTCAGTTCCCTCAGGCGCGCCCGCAGGCGGCTTTCAAACGTCACATCCGGGCGGTAGCTGTCGTCGATCCATTCCCCGGAATAGAGCAGTTTCACAAAGACCGGAGAGAGCGCGAAAAAGGCGATCAGGATACACACCACCCCGACGACCATGACCGGCAGGGCCTTTTCAAAGAGGCGGAAGGTGAAGAATGCGAGAAAATAATAGACGGCGGAGAGGACGATGCCGGCCCGGTAAAAAGTGATATTCCGGAATTTCTTGCTCATGAATCCTGCCAGATAATAGATGTTGACCATCCCGACCGCGTAGGCGAGGCCGAAGTCCGCCGCGCAGATGCCGGGCAGTACGTCGGAAGTCTCCGCGGGCATGGAGAGCACGAATCCGACGGCCATGAAGGCAAGCGAGAGATTCAGCATCAGGCAGATGTTGAGCTGCAGGTATTTTTGCAAGAGCAAAACGAGCAGCAGCCCCAAGACGATGCCGCAGAAATACCAGATCTCCAGGGGTTTATTCTGGGCGATTTTCATCTGAAGCAGCAGGAGCGGCACGATCACATCGTTAAACGCCAGAATCAGAAACACCATGGCCATGATCGACCACGCCGGTTTGGGGAAGGGTTGATTGCCCACCTCCGGGATCAGGGCGCGTTCCCGGAAGAAGGATACGGAGCAGAACAGCATCCCGAGCAGGCAGCAGAGCAGGATGAAGCCAGAGAAGGAGATTCCCCGGAGGCTCTCCGCGAGAAACGGAAAGACCAGCATGATCAGTTTGGGCAGAAAGATCCCGATGATCATCGAAAAGAATTTCTCCGCATTATTGAGGATCATAAAGAAACCGTACCCGCAGGCGGCGAAGATATGCCCCACGGCCGCGGCGATGATGGTGCGGGCGATCAGCAGAAACGTCGGCCCCGCCGAGAAGAAGGCTGTGCCGATGAAGCAGATAAGCGCCGCCACCACGCTGAAAACGGTGGCGGGGACATACCGGGAGGCCTTGACAAACGTCGTAATCAAAGGGCAGACGATCAGCCAGATGTAGATGGAGGCGCGCTCGTAGCCCGGAAAACCGGCGGATTCCAAAAAAAAGTCGGCGCCGTTTGGAAGAAAGGAGACATAAAGCCAGGTGAGGATGAGAATCCATCCGGCAAAGTACGGCAGCGCCTCTCTGCGGATGGAGCTTACGCCGAGAGCGGAATCGGGCCGGAGAACGGATCCGGTCCAGCGGCAGACAGTTGCAGTCAGTTTGATAAGCAGGGTCCCCCTTTCTCGTCGGCGGTGATTTGTGTGGGTTAAAACAGGCTTCCGGTCTTTAAAAATGTTCCTCCGGGAGAGGCTGTTTCGCTCTCTGAAGAAAAAACGGATTTTTAAAGACGGAGGCGAAGAAAGATCGATTCCCTCAGAGGCGATTTCCCGGCCCGGAATTTTCCGCCCGGGAGTGGCTTCCTGACGGACACGTCTCGGAATCCACCCGGGGTATCCGGCTCAAAGTCCCCCGGTGATGCCCGGACGGTGATATTTGACACCTCAATTATACTTCGGCAGGCGGGAGTTTACAAGCCGCGCCCGCGGGATTTGCGGCCTGTTTGGCGTGCTTTCCGCGGCGCCGAATAAGGAGAAAAAACGCCCGTCTCCGGTGTCCGGCCCGGGCTTCGGCCAAACGCGGTCCCCGCGTGCCGTGTGGGGCGAACCGCTGGCATAAAAAATCCCGGGATTTCTCCCGGGGCCTGTCGGTCAAAGACCGCCGTCATTCGTGAATTTGGAAGATCTCCCGATTTGACGGAGGAGAGGGCGGCCTTCTTCCGGTATTTTCGCAAAAACCCAAAAAAATCGAACCGCCGGATGAGGTGTGATGCCGTTTTGGATTGCTATTTTCCACGGCTTATATATAATTAAAAAAAGAGAAGGATTAAGCGTGTGGATGGAAGGAGGAATCCCGATGGATGAGCATTCTCCGGCTCAAAACAAGCCGGAAAGCGCGAAAGACGAATTCAGCGATAAGATCGGCCGCCTGTCGAAAAGCAGGGCCTACCTTGACTATTGCGAAGAGGTATATGGCTACAGAATCTATCTGTTCAACATGACGGATCAGGAACAGCTCGATTTTATTTTTAACTCGGTTTCGTTATCCCCGGACGATACCCTTCTGGATTTGGGGTGCGGATCGGGAAGCATTCTGAATTTGCTTGTAAAAAAATACGGGTGCTCGGGAATCGGCATGGATCGGCTGAGCGGCGACCTTGTGGAACAAAATCGGTCGTGGACCTATCTTTGCGGCGACATCGACCGGATTTCCGACTACCGTCTGAAACCGACGGTCACATTATCCGTCGACAGTCTGTATTTCAGCAGCGGTTTGGAAAAATTGCTCCGCCATTTATCCGGCCTTCAGGGAAACAGGATGTATTTGTTTTATTCTCAATACCTGTTTGAAGAAAATCCGGGAGACCGGAGCGCACTGCACGGAGACCACACAACAATCGCCGATGTTCTAAATAAGAACGGAATTTCCTATAAAACCATCGAGTACAGCAAAAATGAAAGACTCTTGTATAAAAAATCTTTAGCAGCTCTGGAAAACCGCAGAGAGGATTTTATAAAGGAAGGAAATTCCGATCTGTACGAGAACAAACTCAAAGAAGACAGGTTGGGATACCGCCTTTATGAAGAAGGCCGTGCAAGCAGGTATCTTTATATCGTTGAGCCCGCAGGAAGCGGCCGGACCATATAATAAATCCGGGGCCCGCTTGCCGATGGCATGAAAAAAGCGGGATGTCCGCAGACAGGTTCCGGCGTTCACCATGCCCGCGGTGATTCCGGCGGCATGAGTGGGGAAATCGAAGGAAATGGAAAAAACATCATAGTCACCTGACACACTGGAGGCGGCCGTTATCATAAAAAATCAGAGCCGTCGATTTGACGGCTCTGATGATGGTGCCGGTAGTGGGACTCGAACCCACACGGTTTTAAAGCCAACGGATTTTGAGTCCGTCACGTCTGCCAATTCCATCATACCGGCGCATAGTTTTATTATACATGGCCGGGCCGAAAATTCAAGAAGAAAGTTCGGGCAAATGCAGCGTCGGGAGCATCCGCGGGCACCGTTTCCGGGCTTCTCCGTACTCGGACGGAGTTCATTTTGGCGAGAGGAGGGATTTTTATGCGAACCTGCGGCGTGCTGCTGCCGGTTTCAAGCCTGCCCTCCCCCTACGGAATCGGGACGGCCGGCGCCGCGGCAAAGGAGTTCGTCCGTTTTTTGGCGGAAAGCGGCCAGCACCTCTGGCAGATTCTGCCGCTCGGCCCCACCGGATACGGGGACAGCCCCTACCAGAGCGTCTCCGCCTTTGCCGGGAATCCCTACTTCATCGATCTGGATACGCTCTGCGAAGAGGGGCTGCTGCGGAGAGATGAGCTTGAGCATGAGGAATTTGGCCGTTCCCCGGGCAGCGTGGATTACGCCGCCCTCTACGAGCACCGTTTTGCCGTGCTCAAAAAAGCGGCGGAACGCATCCCGGAGGAGGAACCGGGATTCCGTGCCTTTGTGAAAGATCAGCAGGACTGGCTCCCGGAGTATGCCCTCTTTATGGCGATCAAGGAAGAGAACGGCATGCGCGCCTTTGCCGAATGGCCGGAGCCGCTGCGGGCGCGGGAGCCGGAAGCTCTTGCCGCCGCGCAGGAACGCCTCGCGGAGGAGATCCTTTTTTGGGAGAAGCTCCAGTATCTGTTTCGCCGTCAGTGGGACGGCCTGCACGCCTTCGCCAAACAAAACGGCATCCGCATCGTCGGCGACCTGCCGATCTACGTCTCGCCGGATTCCGCCGAGCTCTGGGCACGTCCGGAACTCTTCGAGACCGACGGGGCCGGACGCATGACGCGGGTGGCGGGCGTGCCGCCGGATGCCTTTTCCCCGACCGGGCAGCTCTGGGGCAATCCGCTGTATGAGTGGGAGTATCATAAGAAAACCGGATTTTCCTGGTGGAAACGCCGGATGCAGGCCGCCGCGGAGCTTTACGACGGGGTCCGAATCGACCATTTCCGCGGGTTTGCCGGTTATTATTCCGTGCCGGCGCAGGAAAAAACCGCGGAGCACGGCGTCTGGGAGAAGGGCCCCGGGTTGGATTTCATCCGGGCCATCAAAGAGGCGCTGCCGCGGGAGTTTCTCGTCATTGCCGAGGATCTCGGCTTTCTCACGGAGGACGTCCGGGATCTACTGGAAGAGAGCGGTTTTCCGGGCATGAAGGTGATCCAGTTCGCCTTTGATTCCCGGGAGCCGAGCGACTACCTGCCGCACAGGTTTCCGCCAAACTGCGTGGCCTACCCCGGCACGCACGACAACGATACGCTGCTGGGATGGGAGCGCGCGCTTTCCCCGGAGGCGCTCGCCTATGCAAGGGACTATCTCGGCGTGCCGGAGGGGGAATCTCTCCGGGAGGCGGTCCTTCGCGCCTGCCTCGCCTCGGCCGCCGATACGGCGGTGATCCCGATGCAAGACTGGCTCGCCCTCGGCAGCGAGGCCCGCATCAACACGCCCTCCACCCTCGGCGGCAACTGGCGCTGGCGGCTTTTGCCCGGTATGCTGACACCGGAACTCTCAAAAAAAATGCTCCAAATGGCGAAGCTCTGCGGCCGGGCGTAGCGGCTGTACCGAAAGGATGCGCCGGGTTTTCCCATAAAACTTTTGCATCAAGGGGAAACCGACTTGGCATATACGGCCGATCCCCATTCCCCTGCCTTATGCCGCGTGCCGGGATGGGATAAGTGAAGATGCTCCGGATGGCGAAACTCTGCGGAAGGGCACAGCGGCCGGGCTAAAAGGATACGCCGGATTTTGCATGAAACTTTTGTATCGGGGGAAACCGGTTTTGCCTATGCGGTCGGTCCGGCAGAAAAGTCTTGGACATGCTGCGACCGGTTTCCGTTCCCCCTGCGCCATGTACCGGGATCAAATAAGAATTTGGTTCCGGGCATAGATGGGAATTCAAAAAAACGCCCCGTCTTCCCTTTTTTCCGGAAAACGGAGCGCGCTGATTCAAAAACAATGGCCTATGCCTTTTTTGCGGCGGAGGACGCTTTCCCCATCCGGAGCGTCACACCTTCTGCGGGAAGCAGGTCTTATCCATAAACGGCTTGACGAATTTCTGCGCGACGCCGACCACCTTGCCGACCAGCATGGCGGAGAGCACGGTGCCGATGTGGATGATGCCTTCATCCAATACTACCGTGTTCCAGAAGCCGGAGAATCCGCCGAGGAACAGGATGCCCACCAGAATGGCCGACCCGACGATGGAGCAGTCCACCGCGACTTTCACATTATGGAACTTGAGGCGGCCGCCGGATTTCTGCGAGATGGCGAGCGCCAGCCCTTCCGCAGGCATCGGCAGCAGCTTTGCGTCGACGTAAAACGCCACGCCGATTCCGATGAGCACGATGCTCGCGGCGAGCATCAGTGCGCGGCCGGGGATGCTTTCGGCCGTGATCGAGCCGAAAACGATCTGCGCGACGGAGACGAACCATCCGATCGCCCAGGAAAAGATGATCTGGCAGAGGTTGATCCATTTATAATCTTTCCGCAGAATTAAAATCTGCAAAACGATATAGATGCAGAAGGTCAGCGGCAGGCAGACGGAAAGCGAAAGATCCGGCAGGGCGTCGTAGGCGAGGCTGATCCGATTGAGCATCTTCGGCAGAGAACTGACCGGCGAAATGCCGAACCGGGAATTGAGCGAGAGAACGATGCCGGATGCGATCAAAAACAATCCGGCGAGATAGAACATAAGCCTCAAAAAGAATCTGGAACTGACAGCGGGCTTTTCCATAAACGCCGCCTCCTTCATGAATGTAATGAGGGCAGTTTAGCACTTTTAAGCTTTAAAGTCAAGAAGAATCAATAATATTTTTTTCGGGAATGGAAGAAACGCCGTTTCAGACGAAGAAACGCCGTCCGGAGCGGATTTTTACCGCCGAAAACGAAAGAAACCTTTCCACGGGATGCCTGCCGCTCCGGTTTTGCGGGCCGAAAGGCGGCTTTCTTCCGGGGCCGGGAGCGGATTTCATGCGGATATCGATTCACGCCGAAGTGCTTTTTTTCCCGTTTAATACTGGCGGATATGCCGACGACAGGACGGTATTGCCCTCGGTTTTCAGCAGCCGGGAAGCCGCCCGGGAGATTTTTTGAAGGGAGAGATTCCGTGTACTGGTATCGGGCCCTGAGCGACGAGCTCAAAAAAGAATACGGCCGGCGGGTGTGGAAGCTTTCGCTGGAGGGCGGCATGACCTGCCCGAACCGGGACGGCACGCTCGGAACACGGGGCTGCATCTTCTGCCTCGGCGGTTCCGGCGACTTTGCCGAGCCCTATACCGGCGACATCGCCGCGCAGATTGAGCGCGCGAAGGCGCAGGTTGCCGGCAAGGCGGAGAATCCGGGCTATATCGCCTATTTTCAGAGTTATACCAATACCTATGCGCCCTTGGAGAAGCTGCGCCGGATCTTCACCGAGGCCGTTTCCCATCCCGATATTCTGATTCTTTCCGTCGCAACGAGGCCGGACTGCCTGCCGGAGGAGACGGTCGCCCTGCTCGGAGAGCTCAACAAAATCAAGCCGGTCTGGGTGGAACTCGGCCTGCAGACGATTCATCCGGCGACGGCGGCTTATATCCGCAGGGGCTATCCTCTGGAGGTCTATGACGACGCGGTGCGCCGCCTCAAAGCCGCAAACCTGACGGTCATCACACATATGATTCTTGGCCTGCCGGACGAGACGCCGGAGATGATGCTTGAGACAGCGGCGTATATCGGCCGGAGCGGCGCCGACGGCATCAAGTTCCAGCTGCTGCATGTGATGCGGGGTACGGATCTCGCGGCGGATTATGAGGCCGGCCAATTTGAGGTGATGGCGCCGGAGGAGTACGTCCGTACCCTTGCAGCGTGCGTACGGGCGATTCCGCCGGAGATGGTCATCCACCGCCTGACCGGGGAATGTGGAGAATCGGACCTGATCGCCCCGCAGTGGTGCCTCAAAAAACGGAACGTCCTCAACGCGATCCACTCCTACTTTGCAAAAAACAATGTCGTTCAAGGCAGGGATTGGATCAAATAAAATCCGCCTCCCCGCGAAAGAGTCTTCCTTCGTTGGGGAGGCGGATTTTTATGGGAGAGGTTTGCGCCGGCGTTTTGGAGCCGGCCTGCTCTGAAACTCCGAACATATGAAAGGGCAATAATTCCCGGGCGATGCCGGAGAACCTTTTTCCCGTTAGAAAAGAGCCATTCTTCCTGTAAGAAGAATTTGCGCCGGGTATTTTGAAATTCACCGGCTCATACTTCGGATTGAGCAGAAAGGACAGCAATTTTTAATCCGTTCCGGAAAAACCGATGCCGGAAGACCTGATACGCATAAAAAACGGGCGCCCGGAATTCCGGAGCCCGTTTTTTTATGGAACTTATTTCGCCTCGGGATACTCGAAGCAGAGCAGGTATTCCGCGGGGACGTCCTCCTCGACGGCCGGAAAGCGGCCGATCGGTGCGTAGAAGCGGTTGTCGCCGCGGTCGTCGTTCACTTTGGAGACCTCGCCCAGCAGCACGGGGCCGTGCCCGGAATCCGCCCAAAACTCGTGGTAGAGGCCTGGGGTCAGCGTGATGCTCTCTCCGGGATGCAGGCAGAGAACGGTTCCGGCTTTGAGCACGCGCCGGGTGCCGTCCGTGCTCACGGCGACGTCCGTGTCGGCATGACCGCCGGTCTCGTCGGCGTTATAAAGCCGAATCCGCAGGTTGCCGCCGCCGCGGACGATGATGTCCTCGGTCTTTTCCCAATGAAAGTGGTCGGGGCTGTCCTGCCCTTCTTTGGAGATCAGGATTTTTTCGCAGTAGGTCTTTCCGGTGGGATCGGCCTTATCGCCGTTGCGGAGCGTGAAGAGCAGAAGCCCGAGGTGCTCGTAATCGCCCTGCCCGTAATCGGTGACGTCCCAGCCGAGCATCCGGCGGCGGATCTCGTCGCATTCGTGGCCTTTCCGCGCCCAGTCCTCCGGAGTCCAGCGGGCAAACGGCGGCAGACAAAAGCCGAGGCTTTCGGTCAGCGCAAGGGCTTCGCGGATCCGCGCGTTGATTTCGGAACGCTTCATGCGATCCACCTCCGTCGGGAATTCGGCTTCGTTCCGCCGTTATCCCGTACTAAGTATAGAGTTCGATATAAAGATACGAAAGAAACCGTGCGGTAGGGGAAAACATGCGGCCGCACCGAAGAAATCCCTGCCGTTTTCCGAAGGATCACACAGAAATGGGGCCGTACTGGTTTTCGTCGGGGTCGCCGATTTTAATCATCGGGATCAGGACGATGATTCAGCCGACCAGAGGGATCAGCGCAAAGAGAAGATAAAGCCCGCTCTTGCCGACGTCGTGAAGCCGCCGGACGGAAAGAGCGATCCCCGGAATAAAAGCGGCCAGCGAATAGAGAGAGGCGATCCAGCCGAAGATTCCGGCAATTTCGGAAAGAATGCCGAAGACAAGGCCGATCACGAGGTTGACGGCAACAACGCGCCAATAGGCGCCGCGGTTGCTCCTGCCCGTGAAATCCGTGAATTTTTGCCACATATCCAAGTAGGCGAGCAGAAAGTCGTTCATAAAAAACCCTCCTCAAAATAATGAAAAATGAAACGTATCATATTCGGCATCTCCAAAAATATGAAAAAGGAGGTGCCGTTATGAAAAAAAGTAGGCGCCCGGGTGATGGGTACGGCTTTTTTTGCAGCTCAACGGGAGACGTATTTTTTGCAATCGCGCAGCTCGCGCAGGCTCTCGCGAACGCTGCCGTTCCAGCCTTCGACGCGCGGCGCATGCATCAGGGAACTGAGGACGCTCTCCTCCACCACTTCGGTGACGGCGCGGAAGACCGTGTTCATCGCGGTCTCATGCATCATGGTGACCTGCGTGAAGTAGTTGTCGGTCGTGTGCGGCAGGTCGTAGGCGGTGGTGAACATCACCGAGATGTCGCCGCTCCAGTTGCCGGTGTAAGAGCCGGTGCGCGCGATGCCGTTCTGCGCGCGGCGGCAGGCGCGGTTCAGCTGGCGGCTGCTCATCGGAAGATCCGTGGCAAGGATAATAATGATGGAGCCCTTATCCGGTTCGCCGAGCTTATCCGCAAGCTCTCCGCCGCAGAAGTCGTCGTAGACGCGCAGGTCGCACATGCTTCCGAAGTTGGTATTCACAAGGCACCCGACGGTGAAGGTCCGCCCGCCGATCGTGACGACGCGGGAAGCGGAGCCGATGCCGCTCTTGAGTTCGTAGCAGTTCATGCCGCGGCCCGCGCCGACGGCGCCTTCCTCAAAGTCCGGGCCGGCGCTGCGGATGGCCTCCAGCACGTTCTCCTCCGAGACCGCGAAGCCCCGGATGTTGCTCAGGTATCCGTCAAAGCACTCGAGCACCAGCGGGTTCACGGTGCCGACTTCGCCGCCGATCTCCGGGTCGGTTCTCACCATATATTTGAAAAGGGCGTCCATGCAGGCGCCGACGGAAAAGGTATTGGTCAGAAGAATCGGCGTCTCGATCGTGCCCATCTCGCCGATCTGCATGAGGCCGACGCTCTTTCCATAGCCGTTGATGACGTGGTGCCCGGCGACAACCTTGTGCTCAAACAAATTACCGGAGCGCGGCAGAATGGCCGTGACGCCGGTGTTGTATTCATCCGTGACGATCGTGGAATGGCCAACCAATACGCCCGGCACGTCGGTAATCAGATTCTTCGGGCCGGGGGTCCCGGATTCCCGGCTGGCGGGTCTATACTCGAGTCCCATAGATTTGCCTCCATACAATATAAAATAAAAATCCAACTTTTATTATAACGCGATTTTCCCGTGATACAAGATCCAACAAAAAACGCTCCGTTTTTTACAATGGGTTCCACCGGTGCCAAGATCTCCGCGACGGTATATGACAAAAAACGGCCGCTTCATGGGTAAAAGAAAATGCTTTTGCCTATCAGACATAAACGGATCTAAATGGCGGCCGCATATTGATCGTAAGCGAAACTCCTCTGCGCCGTCAAAGCAATTTCAGAAATGCCGGTGACGCCCTGACGGAGCCTGTGCGGGCCGTTCGCAGATTCAGTCCCTCCACAGTTCTTCGAAAGTGAAGGAGTTTGCATCGCAGTTGGTAACCCGGATCAGCCCATGATTATAGGTGGTCGTCCCGTCGCTGATGACCGCGGTCAGCGTAAAGCCGATATATTGGCCACTGCTGAATGTGCAGCGGCACGATCCGCCGGAATATGGGGCGTCATAGGTCGTTTCACTTCCAAACGCATCTGTCTTTACGACCTGATACGTCAGGGTATCGTTTGTGCGGCTCGGAATAAACGAAATCTGATACTTGTTTGAAGTATCGGATGAGGAGATTTGGCTTAGTGTGACGCCGGAAAGGCTCATCTTGTCGATGAGAGAAGAGTCGTATTCAGCCGGTGCGGATTCCGGCTGATTGGGCGAACGGAGGAAGTATCCCGCCGTTCCTCCGATCAGCAGGCAGACCGCCATCAAAAAGACAAGCAGCACCGTAGAACCCCTTTTCTTTCCGGCAGCCGGCCCGGGGATCGGCGGATTTTCTACCTGCTTTTCCGCCTCCCGGCCGCACAGTTCGTCAAGCGGGCAGCCAAAGAGATCAGCCAGGGCAATCAGCTTAATGGCGTCGGGCATGGGTTCCCCGGTCTCCCATTTCGATATGGCCTGTCTGGAGACACCGAGTTTTTCCGCCAGCAGCTCCTGCGGCCATCCGCGGGATTTCCGCAGCCGTATCAGGCTTTCAGATAGCATATTCATTTCTCCTTTGAATTGGATGGTTTCAGGCTAACAAAAAATCCGGTTGCATGCCACCATGAAACCATGGAAAAAGCGCAACCCGAGGTTGCAGAACGCTTATTTGCACGAGAAAACGGCCCGTGGCGGTTCTGAAGCCCAGCCGGCGGCGTCTTTTTCCGGATCAGGAAGAAGGCCGATCAGCTTGCAGAAAACGGCGTTTTTTTGGTGCTTAAACCTGTGCGGAGAAAAAGCACGGGTTGTTTCTTCCGGGATTATCTTACCCGTTTTTTCTTCGGCTTTGGAAAAGGGGTGATCCGCTCGAGGACCGCAATAACTTCACCGGAGAGATCGGGGTCCTCAATGTCGAGAAGATAGTGCTCCTTCGCCCCGGAGTAGGGAAAACCGGTCTCCGCCCCGGGCATAATTTCCGCGAGGCAGTCCAGCTTTTTCACATATACCGTGTTGTCGCAGACCAGCAGAACCGGCTTGTCGTTGACGTAGACCATATACTCGCCGAACATCTTCCGGTAGCGGATGTCCCACGGGCCCTTGATCTGGTCGCAGACGAATTCGATGAACTCGACGGAAGTCGCCATATTTTCGCCTCCCGGATGGTGGGAATTTTCACCCTTTTTATTATAGCGGACGGAAGGAAAAAAGACAATCAGGGTCCCGTCGGAACGAATTTCATTTTTGCCGGATGCTTTTCCCATAATCGGGAGCAAAAGCGGGCCTTCCAACGGGAGACAATGCTTCCGTCCGCGCGGCGGACGAAAAAAACTTTCGCCGCAGGCGGGTTTTCGCGGTCATTTCGGTTGTATCCGCCGCATATTGGTGTTAAAATGCAGGATGAATTTCGGCTGTTGATCGGAGGGACAGAAGATGAAGGAAACTGCCGAAAACCGGGAGGAACCCGCGGCGGAAGCCGCATGGAAAGGATCTGCGGACACGGCATCCGCGGATATGGTATCCGCATTTGAGGCATCCGCGCTTGCGGGGCTGAAGGATCATTTTGCCGGAAGGCCGGAGGGACAGGCTGCCGCCGAGCTGTTTGGCAAATATTACGCCGAGGCGGCGGAAAAGCTCGGCGTACCGGGCGGGCTTTCGCGGGAGCAGCTCTTTGCCGCCGCGGCCGTGGCGGTCTATCGGACGATATGGAGCCTTGGCCTGACGGAGACGGAAGCCCTTGAAACCGCGCTCGCCTGCTTTTCCGGGGAGAAGGCGGAGGCCGGGGAGACTTGGAGCAAACTGGACGGCCTCCTGTTCGGCGCATGCCGGAAGATCCGCCGCGCGCTGGAGGAGGAAGTCCGGGAAAAGTACGAGGCCGCGTTTTCCGAAGAGGAGGGCGGTTTCGTCCGCAGCGTCACGGCATGCCCCTATGCGGAGGCTTTTGCCGCGCTGGGCCGGCCGGAACTCGTGAAGGTCGCCTGCGAGACCGTCCACTCCGGCTATGAAACGCTGGGCCGCCACCTGCGCTGGACGAGGGAATACGATTTCGGCGACCGGGAGGGCCTCTGCTGCTCGGATTCCTTTGAAAAGATCGGGATGTGATCCGAAACAAAAAAATACGGAGTCTCCTGTTTGGGAGGCTCCGTGTTTTTTTGTTTGATCGGAAGCGCCGTGTTTATTTAGAGATGCCGGTCCGGCGCGGGGAGGCTTCTGCTTGAGTCCACCCTCCGAAACCGGAAAAACTTTCTCCCTTGCCATGCCCGGAACCGCCGTCTTTTTTTTAGAGATGCCGGAACGGTACACAGCAGATCCCTGCCGGAGTCTGTTTCCCAAATTTCAAAAAATTTTTTTCCATTTCTGCACAAAATCATCCGTGCCTTTATGGAGATTTAAAGTAGTCTTTTCCGCGTCAGGAATCCTTTGCGTCCGCCTTTTTCCGGACGGCGGCCTTCGAGAATTCCGAGGCGAGCTTTTCCGGGCTGATGCTCTCCTGAAGATGGAGATAGACTTCGTGCAGCGGCGTTTTGATGTAGCAGAGCTTATCCTTGCAGTTCTCGCAGCGCAGCGCGGAGTTGGAGCCGTGCCAGAAGCGCTCCGGATGGGCCGCGTAGGTATATTCCCAGCGGATCAGCACGATGCAGGCGGTGAAGAAGAGACTCCAGCTGAAGAAGCTCTTGATGAAGAGCATCGGGGTGTACATCATAAAATGGCCCCAGTCGAAGATCCGGCAGTTGACGCAGCAGCGGTTCTTCATCACGAAGGTCTGGAACGGGCAGAAGACCATCATGCAGACGATGTCGGAAAGGAAGTAGAAAAACGTCAGCAGCACCATCTCGGCCTCGCCGATCACGTCGAGCAGATAGAGCAGCGCGAAGACGCTGTTGAAGCAGAGCCAGATCAGCATGACGGTCCAGGCCTTGACGTTCATCACCTGCACAAAGCGGTGCAGGTCGACGACGTCAAAGGATTCCTCAGGCACCGCGTAGGATGATTTCCGGCTCTTTTTTCCGCCCATCGTGATGAAGGTTTTGGGCAGCAGATGGAGAATCATGCCGGACATCAGAAGGATCCACAGCATCTGCGGCAGGCCGAAGCCGGAGAGAAAGTTGGAGGTCACAAGGCCGGCCAGAATGCTTTTATCCGTAAAATAGACAATCAGGGCAGCCAAAAAGATCATGGCCCGGCAGACGAGCCGGATCATGTAAAACACAAACATTGCGGATTTGGAGCGCCGGATTTTCCGGATCCGTTCCACCTGCCGGCCGCCGAGCTCCCGGAGCTCGCGAACCTGCCGGTTTTCCCGGATCTTTTTCAGGGGGTCGATTCGTTTCATTCTGCTCGCTTCCTTTTTTCATCCGCCGCCTGCGGAAGCATATCGGGTGCGGTCGGATGCCGCATTTCTACGAAACTGTTTGGAATACCCGTCCCAGGCTTTCTGTTTAAGGAGGGTATTTTTGTAGAAATCTGTCGGATTTCGCATAATATTTCCCCGGAAATCCGCCTTCATAAACTCCGGGCATGGCAGTCTCGCGAAAACCTGTCGGACTTATAAAATGAAATATGATATTTTTATGTAAATCCGCCGGGCTTTAAGAGTGATATTCCGTGAAAATTTATCGGACTTTAAGGTTAAGCATGATATTTCCGTTCCAGCCATTCCCGGGCGGATTCCGCAAATTTCCGGACGGCGGGGGAGCCGGCGGTGGCTTTGGGCACGGCAAGGGCGATCGTAAAGCTGATTTTCGGCGCCGTCTCCATAACCTCGATGTCGTCGGTGCAGCCCTCCAGCAGCATCTCCGGCAGGATGGTGATGCCGAGGCCGTTGCGCACCATGGAGACGGCGGTGTAGGCATCGCCGGCGGTATATTTGACGGTCGGCCGGATGTTGATTCCGCTGAAGGATTTGATGGTGTCCGACGGTGCGGAAAACGCGGCAATCGAGATAAAATCCTCGTTTGGGAGCTCGGAGATCGGGAAATAGGGGTAGTCGGCGAAGCGGTGATTCTTCGGCAAAATGGTCAGCAGCCGCTCGGTCCGGAGCGGGATGCAGAGGCCGTCGACTCCGCAGGGCAGCGTGACGAATCCGGCATCCGCGGAGCCATCCTGCAGCCAGTTCTTGACCTCGAGGCGGTTCCCCGTCAGCAGCTGAAATTCCACGGCTGGATACCGTTCCCGGAATTCGTTGATGATGCCGGGCATCCAGCAGACCGCGACGCTCGTGAAGGCGCCGACGCGGATCGTGCCGAGGCTGAGACCCCGGATCTCGGCCGCCGTCTGATTCAGCTCCTCGCAGCCGCGCAGCACGTTTTTGATGGGAGAAAGCAGTTTCTCTCCCTCTTCGGTCGGCCGGACGACGCCCCGGCTCCGTCTCAGCAGCGGGAGGTCCAGTTCCTTTTCGAGGCTGGAGACGGCGTGGCTGACACCGGACTGGGTGAGGCCGAGTTTTTTTGATGCCGCAGTGAAGCTGCCGCATTCCGCAACGGTAAGAAACGCCCTGTATTTCTCAATATCCATGCATTGACTCCTCTCATGGAAGAAAAAAGGCATCCGGCGGATAAAAGAGATGGTTCTGTCTCCCATTATACCGGTTTTTTCGCGCCGATCAAGACGAAAAAATCTCTGTCCCCTCCGAAAAAGGAATTGCGCGCATTCACAAAATCCCTCTTAACTTTCCATGGACTTTGCGTTAAAATAAAAACAAATAAATTATAAAGGAGGGCGCCGCCGTGGAGATCACGCCAGATTCCGATATCCGCTATATCAAAGGCGTCGGTGAAAAGCGCGCGGCGCTCTACGGCAGGCTCGGCGTCTTTACGGTCGGCGACCTGCTGGAACACTATCCGCGGGATTATATCGATCTCACCGCGCCGAAATCCATCTCCGACGCGGAGGAGGGCGAGCTCTGCGCGATCCGCGCTTCGGTGGACGCAAAGACGCCGGAGCAGCGCATCCGCAAGGGGCTTTCCGTCTCCAAGGTGCGTGTCGCCGACGACCGCGCGGATATGCTGCTGACCTTTTTCAATATGAAATATGCGGTCGAGTCGCTGGAGATCGGGAAGGAATACATCTTTTACGGCCTGTTTTCCAAACGCTTCACCGGCGGAGAGATGACCGCGCCCGAAATCTTTCCCGCGGAGGAGAGCGGGTATCTGCCGCGCTATCCGCTGACGGAAGGCCTTTCCTGCAAAATGATCTCCGCCAACGTCAAAGCCGCGCTTGAGGCCTGCGGGGAGCAGATCCCCGACGAGCTGCCCGAGGCCGTGCTCAAGCAGTATTTTCTGTGCTCAAAAACCGAAGCCGTCCGAAGCATCCATTTTCCGGAGTCGGCCTCCGCGCTCGCAAGGGCGAAACGGCGGCTGATCTTTGAGGAATTCTTTGAATTTTCGCTCGGCCTCGCGCTCACAAGGGGCAAAAACCGTGCGGCGACCGGCATTCCGGTGCGGCCCTGCGACCTGCGGCCGTTTTTTGACGTGCTCGGCTTCGAGCTGACGGATGCTCAGAATCGCGTGATCGCCGAGTGCACGGCCGATCTGGCCAAATCCGTGCCGATGAACCGGCTGGTACAGGGGGACGTCGGCTCAGGCAAAACGGCGGTCGCGGCCGCCTGCATGTATGAGGCCGTGCAGAGCGGGCTTCAGTGCGCGATGATGGCGCCGACGGAAGTCCTCGCCGCCCAGCACGCCGAGACGCTCGATAAGCTGTTTGCGCCGCTCGGCATCGGCGTCGTGCTGCTGACCGGCTCCATGAAGGAAAAACAGAAGGAGGCCGCCCGAAATGCCATTGCATCCGGCCTCGCGCAGATCGCGGTCGGCACCCACGCGCTGATTCAGGAGGGGGTCTCCTTCCGGGAGCTCGGCCTCGTTGTGACGGATGAGCAGCATCGCTTCGGCGTCCGGCAGCGGCTCGCCCTGATGGAGAAGGCCCGGTCGCCGCACGCGCTCGTGATGTCCGCCACGCCGATTCCGCGCACGCTCGCCTTCGTCATGTACGGTGATCTCGACGTCTCCGTGCTCGACGAGATGCCGAAAAACCGCCTTCCGGTCAAGACCTATCTGATCGAGCCGGATCTTCTGCCGCGCGCGATGGGTTTTATCCGGAAATTTGCCGACCGCGGGTTCCAAAGCTATATCGTCTGCCCGCTGATCGAGCAGAACGAGGAAAACCTCAACCTGACCGCCGCCGCGGATCTGGCGGAGCGGCTGACCGGGCAGGAGCTTGCCGGCTGCAACGTCGGGCTTTTGCACGGGAAGATGAAACCCGGCGAAAAGGAGCGCGTGATGCGGGCCTTTGCCGAGAACCGGCTTCAGGTATTGGTCTCCACCACGGTCATCGAGGTCGGCGTGGATGTGCCGAACGCCGTCGTCATGCTGATCGAGGATGCCGATCGCTTCGGGCTTTCCCAGCTCCATCAGCTCCGGGGCCGCGTCGGCAGAGGCGCCGAGCAGAGCTACTGCATCCTTGTCTCCGGCAGCAGAAACGCGGAGACGCAGGAACGCCTGAAGCTGCTCGTTTCGACCTCGGACGGTTTCCGGGTTGCGGAGCAGGATCTGCGGATGCGGGGGCCCGGCGATTTCTTCGGCTTCCGGCAGCACGGCCTGCCGACGCTCAAGATGGCGGATATGGCGAAGGATATGAAGCTGCTGGAGCTCGCGAAGCAGGCGGCCGCGGAACTTTTGGAAAAGGATCCGGGCCTGAAGCTCCCGGAACACGCCCTGCTTTCCGACCGGACCGAGCGTCTGATGCGGACGGCGGCCGTATCTTGATTTACAGCGAGCTTGAGAGTATAATTATAAAATATATTTTTGAAAATTTTGGGGGGACGACCGGTGGAACACAACAACAGGACGAAAGAGCTTTCTGAAACCGCATTATTTATTGCCGTCATCATCGTGATGTCGGCGGTGCCTTTTCTCGGTTATATTCCGCTTGGCCCGATCAATGCGACGACCATCCATATCCCGGTGATCATCGGCGCGATCCTCTTCGGCTGGAAGAAGGGCGCGCTCCTTGGCGGCGTCTTCGGCCTGACGAGCCTCATCAAAAACACGGTTGCGCCGAATGCCTCCTCGTTTGTGTTCTCCCCGTTCATCCCGGTGCTCGGCAGTGACAAGGGCAGCCTCTGGGCGCTCGTCGTCGTTTTGCTGCCGCGCATTCTGATCGGCGTCTTCGCGGCGCTTGTCTTCTCCGCGATGATAAAGCTTAAAGCAAAAAGGCCGGTCGCCTGCGCGGTGGCCGGATTCGTCGGCTCGATGACAAATACTATTTTTGTCATGAGCGGCATCTATCTGTTCTTCGGCCACAGCTACGCGGCGGTGAAGGATATCGCCTATGAGGCGCTGCTCACGACGATCAAAACGATCGTGACCGGCAGCGGCCTTGTGGAGGCGGCCGTTGCGGCGGTGCTCTCTGCGGCGATCGGCACGGCGCTTCTGCGGTCCGCCGCCTTCCGCAAAGAGTGATCCATCAGATTCCGGCGGAGAGGAGGCGAAAGAATTGGCCCAAAAACAGGTCTCAGAGTTTGAGACCGCGCATAAAAAACGCAGGAGAAAATATGCGGCCCAGAGATTCTTTCGTCTGATCGTGGCGGCCGTCATCACCGTCGTGATCGTCGTCGGCGTCTATTTCGCGGCAGAAAACGACCTTTTCGGCATGGCGGGCGACCTGATCGCCTCCTCCGCGTCAAACGGAGGGTCTCTCCCCATGGAATTTTCCGGCGACGCCACGCTCTCCATGTTCGACTGGGGCGGCAGCGTCGGCATTCTGACCGATACGGCGGTTTACCTCTATTCCACCGGAGGCAGGGAGCTGCTGTATGAACAGCACGGCATGACCGCGCCCTGTGCGGAGGCTTCCGGCCGGCGGATGCTGATCTACGACCGCGGAGGAACTATGCTTCAGGTCCGCACGCGCACGTCGGTGCTTTTTGAGCAGACGTATGATTATGAGATCATCACCGCCTCCCTTTCGGAGGACGGCTATCTCACCGTGGTGACCGGCGCCCAGCGTTATGCCTCACAAGTGATGGTATACAGCCCGGATTTCGACATGATCTTCAGTTGGTCGCCTGCGGAGGAATATGTGGTGGCGGCGGCGGTCGGCCCGGATGAAAAAACCATCGCGGCGGCCTCCGTCTATGCTTCCGGCGGCCAGATCTATTCGACCGTACATATTTTTGCCGTCGATTCCTCGGAGGAACAGGCTCAGCACCGCTTCGAGGGCTCCGCGGTCGTCGGGATCGCTTTTACTAATAAGGGAGATATCCGCGTGATCTGTGACGATCAGGCCGCGGAGATGGATACGGACGGCAAACTGCTCGGCTATTACGGCTACGGCGGTGAGCTTACGGCCTATCTGTGCCCGCCCGGGAGCGGCGAAACGGTGCTGATCTTTGACCAGTACACGGAGTCGAGAAGCTGCAGGCTGGTCTTTCTCGGAGACGAGATGGAGGAGAAGGCTTCGGCCTCCGCAACCGGAAAGCTCGTCGCCTGCTGCTGCGACGCCAAACGGGCGGCGGTCTACTGCTCCGGAAACCTCACGGTATTCGGAACCGACGGCTCGATGCTCGCCTATTCGTCAGAGGAACAGGACGCCTTAAAGGTTGCGCTGGTGAACGGCGGCTTCTATGCGGTGACAAGGAATACGCTCTGCGCCGTAAAAACGGACACACCCGCCTGACGGGTTTTTGATAAGGCAGAGAAACTGACAGAACAGGAGGAACTGCATGAACATCACCTATATGGCTCTTGCCTACGATGCGGTCGCCGTAATCCTGGTCCTGACGGCAGTGATCCGCAGGACGAAATACGGATTCAGCGATTCCTTTATCCGGATCGCAGGCGGGATGGCCGCCATCGTGCTCTCCATCATTGTTTGCCGGATCGGCACGGAATTCATCCTCACGAGCGTCGTAAGGCCGCTTCTCACCAATCAGACGGCGGACGCCGCGGCTTCCGTCACACAGTCGGAGGTCTTTCTCGGCAATATAGAAGGGTCGCTCTCCGGTTTGCCGGCGTTTGTGTTTCTGATTTTCAAGATCAGCGGCGCTGCGGACGGCACGATGCTTGAGGCCGTCACGGAGTCGGGAGAGACCCTTTCGGATGCGCTGATGCAGTATCTGCTTGAGCCGGTTCTTCGCCCGGTGCTCCGGGTGCTTCTGTTTATCGTATCCATGCTGGTGCTTTTGCTGCTCCTGCATGTGATTGAAAAAAGAGTGCGCGGCGTACGCAAAAACGCCGTTTTCGGCGGAACGGACGGCTTCCTCGGATTTGTGCTCGGCCTGATCGAGGGCGCGCTCCGGGTCTGTGCTTTCGCCTTTGCGATTTCCGTCGCAAAGCTCTTTCTGGAGGGAAGATGGGAATTCCTCTCCGATGGGGTAATTGCCAAAACATATCTTTTTAAATGGGTGTATGGCGTAGTCGGCGGCGCACCCATTCTGCCATGAGGCCGGCGACAAAGGAGATCTTCAGCATCCCGAACATTTTGTCCGGGTTCCGCCTGCTGTTGATCCCTGCTTTCCTGATGGTCTATTTTCGAGCGGAAACGACAGCGGACTATCGTCTTGCGGCGGTCATCCTGCTGGTTTCGGGCCTGACGGATGTCGTCGACGGCATCATCGCCCGAAAGTTCGGCCAGATCACCGAGCTCGGCAAGGCGCTGGATCCGCTGGCGGACAAACTGACGCAGATCACGGTATCGGTTTCCCTTGCGGTGCGGCATCCGGCGCTCTGGCCGGCCGTCGTCGGCTTTATTTTGAAGGATGTGCTGATCTTTGCGGGCGGCATCCGCATATATAAGGAAAAGAAGCAGGTCGTCTCCGCCAAGTGGTACGGAAAAGCCGGCACGTTCTTATATTATTCGGCGGCGTTTCTCGTCACGTTTTTCCCCAACCTGCCGGAGAGTATCCGCGACGGCATTTTCTTCGCTCTTCTGGCCTTTATGCTTTACGCCGCGTACCGGTATTACAAGGTGTACAAAGAAAAAAAGAAGGAATGAGTTCTCCCTTTTTTTGGCCTGCCGGAGGTGACGCGCTGCCGTACACCGGCGGGCCGTTTTGCCCTTCGGGGGTCTGTCTGCGCCTTTCCAAAGGGCCTGCGGTGCGAAAACCTGCTTCCGGAAGGACACAGTTATGGAAAAAAGTGTGCTTTCTGAAAAAAGCACATGGATTCTTAATCCGTTATTCACAAAATTCGGTTATCCTAATAGGAAAATGATATTTGATGTCTCCATCGGAGGATTTTCATGAACAATATGCTTTGCTCGAGATGCAAAAAGAGAATCGCCGTTGTCTTTATGACGCATCTGGATGAAAACGGCAAGACGACCAGCGAGGGCCTCTGTCTTCAGTGCGCCAGAGAACTCGGCATTAAGCCGGTCGACGATTTGATGAATAAAATGGGCATTTCCGGCGACGAACTCGACGCCATCAGCGATCAGATGATGGAGGCCATGCAGGACGGGGAAGAGGAAGATTTTCAGCCCGGCGGGGCGCAGTCCTTCCCGTTTCTCAGCGGGATTTTCGGCGGGAATATGCCGGCCGGCGCCGGAGATACTCCCGCTCAGGAGAAAAAGCCGCCCAAGAAAGAGAAAAGGGAAAAGGAAAAGAAACAGGAGCTCAAGTACCTGCCGGCCTACTGCGAGAATCTGACGGAGAAGGCGCGGCAGAACGGCTTCGATCCGATTGTCGGGCGGGAGCGCGAGATTTACCGCGTCGTGCAGATCCTCAACCGCCGCACCAAGAATAACCCCTGTCTGATCGGCGAGCCGGGCGTCGGCAAAACCGCGATCGCCGAGGGCATCGCCCAGAGAATCGTCTCCGGCGACGTGCCCGCCAAGCTCGCGGAAAAGGAGCTCTGGCTGCTCGATCTAACCGCTCTGGTCGCCGGCACCCAGTTCCGCGGCCAGTTTGAGAGCCGCGTCAAGGGGCTGGTTGACGAGGTCAAGCATGAGGGCAACATCATCCTTTTTATCGATGAGATCCACAGCCTCGTCGGCACCGGCGACACCGAGGGCGGCATGAACGCCGCCAACATCCTGAAGCCTTCCCTCTCCCGCGGAGAGATTCAGGTCATCGGCGCCACCACGTTCGATGAGTACCGCAAATATATTGAAAAAGACGCCGCCCTTGAGCGCCGCTTCCAGCCGGTGACGGTGGAGGAGCCGACCCTTGAGGAGACGTTTCAGATTCTTAAAGGCATCGCCCCGAATTACGAGAAATTCCACCATGTCAGCGTAAGCGACGGAATTCTGCGGGACTGCGCGCGCCTCTCCGAGCGGTACATCACCGATCGGTTTTTGCCGGATAAGGCGATCGATCTGCTGGATGAAGCCTGCTCCTGCGCGGCCCTCGCCAACAAGGAGCTCGCGGAGTACGAGATCACCGGGCAGAAGATCCGCGCGGCCGAAGAGAAGATCTCCGACCTTGAGCAGGATGAGGAGATCGATTACGAGACGCTTGCCAAAGCCAAATCCGAGCTGATTCAGCTGGAGGAGGAGCACAAGCGGCTCGAGCCGATTGCGCTGGCCGCGGAGGTGACCGAGCACGACCTCGCGGTCGTCATCGAGCTCTGGACCGGTATCCCGGCGAGCAAGGTGCAGGAGAGCGATCTCCAGAAGCTCGGCCAGCTCGAATCGGAACTGAAAGCCAAAGTGATCGGTCAGGATGAGGCCTGCGAACTGGTTGCGGCGGCGGTTCGTCGCTCCAGAGTGCAGATCTCCGCCCGCAGAAGGCCCGCCTCCTTTATCTTCGTCGGCCCGACCGGCGTCGGCAAGACGGAGCTCGTCAAGGTATTGGCAAACTGCCTCTTCCAAGGCACCGATCCGCTGATCCGGCTCGACATGTCGGAATTCATGGAGAAATTCGCGGTCTCGCGCATCGTCGGCTCGCCGCCGGGATACGTCGGCTACGACGAGGCCGGCCAGCTCACCGAAAAAGTGCGCCGCAAGCCGTATTCCGTCATCCTGTTCGACGAGATCGAAAAGGCGCATCCGGACGTCATGAATATCCTGCTTCAGATCCTCGACGAGGGCAAGATCGCCGATGCCCACGGCCGGGTGGTCTCCTTTGCCAATACGGTCATCATCATGACCTCCAACGCTGGCAGCGACCGGCACGACAACGCCCTCGGCTTCAACCAGACCGAGTATTCCGCGGAGAAAGAAAAGGTGCGCAAGGCGCTCAGCGAATTCCTCCGTCCGGAGTTTCTCGGCCGAGTGGATGAGATCGTCGTCTTCCACGCGCTCACGAAAGAAAATTACGAGCGCATCGCCGCCCTCCGTCTGGAGGAGCTGCGCGGGCCGCTTCAGGAGAAGAGCATCGTTCTTACCTACGACGATGCCGCGCTCAAGGCGGTCGCCGAAAAATCCTTCGGCGGCAAGAGCGGCGCGCGCGATCTGGTGCGCGTCATCCGCAAGGAGGTGGAGGACCGCATCTGCACGATGCTCGTCGAGCACGCGGATCAGAAGCTCGAATCCGTCCTCGTCTCTGCACAGGACGGCGTGCTCAATGTGACCGGAACGGAGGTTCCGCGGGAACTTCCCAAGGCCACTCCTAAGACCGCTCCGCAGGAAAAGCCGCAGAAAGCTGCTCCGGAGGCCGTTTTGCCGGCCCCGCAGGAACCCGTACCGGAAAAGACGGATGAGAAGAATCCCGGAGCCCCGGAAAAACCGGACGATCCGGAAAAGAGCAATCAGACGACGGAATGACCGCCCAAAAACGGCCTTTTCCATCGGCGGCCGGGTATCCAAGTTTATAAACGCATAAAAAGACGGCTCCGTGCGCAAAGGCAGGAGCCGTCTTTTTGATGAGATCATTTGAGCACGGGACTATTCGGAAAAGGGCCTTCCGGCAGATCGGATTTCGTCAGAGCCGCCGTAACGACGCAGACTTCCGAAGCGCCCGCCTTTTTAAGCGCCTCCGCACAAAACCAGGCGGTGTTCCCGGAGGTCAGGATGTCGTCCGCCAGCAGAATCCGCAGGCCGGAGAGATCCCTTTTTGCCCGGAACGCGCCGATCAGGTTTGTGCCGCGTTTTTCCGCAGAGAGCGTGTGCTGCTTTGCGGTCGGGCGCGTCTTGATGAGCAGGCCCGGCGCAAAAGGCAGGCCCGCGTACCGCGCAAAAGTCTCCGCCAGCACCGCGTTATGCGGAAACGGGCCGTGTTTCTCTCCGGGGCAGGCGTCGGGGGGCGCCGCGACAAGGTCGAAACGCTGCCCGCCGTATTGCACAAGATACGCTTTATAAAGCCACTTTGCAATCGTCGCGGCATGGCGCTTCCGGAAATGAAATTTGTAGCGGGAGACGGCATCACGGGCCGGGCCGCTGTAATAGTATGCGGCGGCCGCGCGCGTAAACATGCCGTCCGGCAGATCCGCCGCGAGGCAGTGCGGCACCGGTTCCAGCTTTGCCGCGCAGTCCGCGCAGAGGTCGCACCCCGCCGGAAGAATCTTTCCGCAGGCCGGGCAGCGGCTTGGGTAGAGAGATTCCCGCAGCGTATTCATCAGAGAGAAAAGGCCCCGTTTTTCCATATCCGTCCCTCAGGTATTCAGAGAAAGAGCTTCGCGGCCTCCGCAAAGCTCTCCGCGGTGTAATCCGGCTCATATTCCGGGGAAGGCGCGGTCTGATAGAGCCCAAAACCCTGTCGGATCCAGACCGTGCCCATGCCGAGCTTTTTGGCCGGGGCAATATCGTTGTCGAGCCGGTCGCCGATCATAAAACAGGATTCCGGCGCGGCGTGGGCCTCTCCGAGCGCGATTTCAAAGATGCGGGGGTCCGGCTTCGAGACGCCGAGCTCCGCGGAGGAGCAGACGATTTCAAAATACTCCCGGAGGCCCCAGTTTTTAAGCCGCTCCTCTGTGCCGGCAGCCTGATTGGCGACGACGCCGAGCCGGTAATGTTTTGCGAGCGTGGCCAGCAGACCCGCGGCGCCGGGATAAGGGGTGCCGTCCGCCGGGTCGCAGAAGAGTTCGTCTCCGGCGCCGTAAAAACGGTTTACGTCCTCCACCAGTTTCCGGAACTCCGCGGCATAACGCGCCGTCAGAGCGTGGATCTCCTCGGCGGAGACGTCCCTGCCCTGCGTGTTCAGCCGTGCCGAGAGCCTTTGGCAGCGATCCGCCCAGACCGCGTCCTCGTCGATGAGCGTATGTCCCATGTCGAAAAAGAGCCATTTGGTTCCGGTCATCGAAATTCCTCCGCAAAAGGAAGCGGCGCACCGGGCATCTTCCGCAGATGTTCTGCCGGTAGAAAAAACACCGTTTCCCCTAAAATTATCCTCATCCTATCATATCCGTTTTGAGAAATCAAGGAGGCCCGCCGCGGCGCGCACGTCCCGACGGCCGGGCGAACGCCAGCGGCCGCCTTCCCTTTCGGGGGGGGGTGACAGGAGGTCTTTCGAGCAAAGTGGAGAAAACCGACGGAGCAAAGCCCTATAAAAAGAACACGTTTAAGCATGCTTAAACGTGTTCTTTGGTTGGGCTGGCGCGATTCGGACGCGCGAGATGACGGAGTCAAAGTCCGTTGCCTTACCGCTTGGCTACAGCCCAATATCCTGTTTTGAAAAATCGCCCACGGAATCCTGCCGCGGGCGACTTCTTTTCGTATGGGGTGGGAGGTGGGATTCGAACCCACGGTCTTCAGAGCCACAATCTGACGCGTTAACCAAACTACGCTACGCCCACCATGTATGCGGATCGACTCCCGCAAAAAGTCTTTCCGCATGGTTCCCCTTTAAAGGGGACGGGATTCTTCCCGTTTGTGGAAAAGGGGCTCCGCCTCAAAGGCGGAAGATCAGGCCGCGGCCCGGCAATCCTGCGGGGGCCCGCCTTTAAAAGCGCGCCAACAGAAGTGGCAGACATCCGCGGCAGCGCCAAATTCCTGGTGCGCCAACGGGGATTCGAACCCAGGACCTACTGCTTAGAAGGCAGTTGCTCTATCCAACTGAGCTATTGGCGCAAATAACATGGAGCGGGCAATGGGAGTCGAACCCACCTATCCAGCTTGGAAGGCTGGCATACTAGCCGATGTATTATGCCCGCGCAACAGCATTGCATATTATAGCAAACGCGCCCCGATTTGTCAACGAAATCCGTTCTCCCAGCTCCAAAAAAGTTCACAGAATCCGGAAAGACCGCGCTTGTAATGCTCTGTGCTTTGGAATATAATGAAACGGACGCGAAAAAAGGATAATAAAATTTTAAGAGGGATCCCATTTGAAAATCATCTGTGCCGAAACCTACGGAGAAATGAGCCGGAAAGCCGCCGCACTGATCGCGGCGAGGATGAGAGCCGTGCCGGATGGCGTGTTCGGATTTGCGACCGGTTCCACACCGGTCGGCATTTATCAGGAACTTGTCCGGATGTACGAGGCCGGAGAGATCGACTTTTCCCGCTGCCGCAGCGTCAACCTGGATGAATACCTCGGTCTCGGGATCGAGAGCGGCCGGAGCTATCTCTCTTTTATGATGGAGAATCTGTTTTCCAAAGTGAATATGAAGCCGGAGAACATCCACATCCCAAACGGCCATGCCGGGGATGCCGCCGCGGAGTGCAGGCGCTACGACGCCTTGCTGGATTCCCTCGGCGGCGCGGAGATTCAGCTGCTCGGCATCGGCCGCAACGGCCATATCGCGTTTAACGAGCCGGCAGACTGTTTTATTCCGGAGACCCATGTGGCCGATCTGGCGGAGGATACAGTCCGGGCCAACGCGCGGTTTTTTACCTCCGACGGCGATGTGCCGCGCCATGCGCTGACCATGGGCATCCGGGGGATTCTGTCCGCAAAGACGCTTCTGCTGGCCGCAAACGGGGCGGATAAGGCCGAGGCGCTCCGCAGCGCCTGTTTTGGGCCTGTGGATCCGCATGTTCCGGCGTCCGTTCTACGCCTTCACGGGGATACCGTCGTCGTCGCGGAAAAAAAGGCGCTCTCCCTGATTCTGGAGGAACATCCGGAGGCGGTGGAGGAATCATCCGGCATATAGCCATACGGGGGGATCGGTCTTGTCAAACTTCATATTGACCGGGAATATCGTCCTGCCGCTATTTTTGCTGATCGCGGTGGGATTCGCCCTGCGAAAGACCGGCCTCGTCGGGGAATCTCTCTCCGACGGGCTCAACCTTCTGGTATTCGAGCTGTTTTTGCCGGCGATGATTTTTGAAAACATCTATGAGACAAAAATCGAGGGCGTTTTCAACGCAAAGCTCGTCGGGTTCGCCGTTCTGTTTACGCTCGCGGTCGTCGGGCTTGCGATGTGGATCGTTCCGCATCTCGAAAAAGACAACAAGAAGCGCGGCGCTTTGGTGCAGGGCATCTTTCGCAGCAACTTCGTGATCTTCGGGCTGCCGCTGGCGAGCGCCATTCTTGGGGAAGGCAGTTCCGGCCCGACGGCGCTGCTGATCGCCTTCATGATTCCGCTTTTCAATATTCTCTCCGTGCTGGTGTTCGAGTATTTTCGCGGCGGCCGGGCGGATCTGCGGTCGTTTCTGGTCAACTGTTTTAAAAACCCGCTGATTATCAGCTGCGCGCTGGGCGTATTCTTTTTGGTGACCGGGTGGAAGCTGCCGGGTCTGCTCGCGCAGGGCGTGAAGTCCGTGGCCTCGTCGTCGTCGGTCGTCTCGCTGATCGCTCTCGGCACCGCCATTCAATTCCGCAAAGTGCCGGGCAACGCGAAGCAGCTCGCCATCGGGCTTCTGGGCAGACTGGTGATCGTTCCGGCCCTCGGCATCACGGCGGCCGCACTCTGCGGATTCCGCGGGGATTCGATGGTTCCGCTGCTGGCGATGCTCTGCACGCCCACCTCGATCAGCTCCTTTACCATGGCGAAGAACATGGGCGCGGATGGCGAACTTGCCGGCGAGCTGGTCATCATGTCGATGGTCTTTTCCCTCTTTTCCATCTTTTTTGCGGTTTACTTATCCATCAGCCTGGGGCTGATTTAACAAGGAGGTCCGGTATGGACAAAAGAAGAAAATTGCGGTTTCCCGCTCTCTGTGTGGCGCTGGTGCTTCTGCTCGGCGGCTGCGGTTCCAAAGACGAGAGCGACGGGATCGAAGTGAAAATTGACAACACGGCCGCCAGCTATGACGAGCTTGATTTGCAGGCGATTGCCGACGAGATCTATGATTCGCTGGATATCAGCGAAGTGACATTGGATAGCGTGGAGCGCATCACCGACGAGGAAGTGCTCGAGGACCAGTTCTATCTGGATCCGGACGACGTGGTCTCCTGCGAAGTCCGCGCGGCAAACGGCGATTTCGGCGTCGCGGATGTCTGTCTGGTTGTTGCCAAGGAGGGCGCCGCGGACCGCGTGGCCGAGTCCCTCGAGCAGCGCAAGGACGACCGCATCGCCGAGTTCTCCGCCTACGACGTCTATGATTCGGCGCAGATCGCCCTCAACGCGGATGTCGCCCAGATGGGCAGGCTCGTCGTTCTGCTGATGCTCGACGAGGACGGACAGACCTCCGCAAAGGAGATCATCGAATCCTACCTGCCGGAGAGCTGACAGAATTCTAAAAAATACCGGCCGGGAACTTGGTTTCCCGGCCGGTATTTTTTAGAAGAAAAGGAATATGGCGTTTATCCAAACAACGGAACGGCAAATGAAAAGTTATCGTTCTTTTTTCAGATAAACCATATCGACCAGTTGTTTTCCATCCTCAAACATCGGATGGTCGTAGTTATCCGTAAAAAAATTCTTTATTCTGTGTGATTCCTTAAAGCCGCAGCTATGATAAAAAGAAAGGATCGAAGGACAGTCGCCGGTTCCCACCAACAGAACGCGGCAGTCGGCATAATGGGCGGACAAAAATTCTATCAGGGTTTTCCCATAGCCTCTTCGCTGACAATCAGGCGAAACAGCGATGTTTTTAAGCTCGTAAATGCCATCGCCTTCTTTGGTTATCACACATTCGGCCTTGACGCCGCCGTCATCCAAAACAAACATTTCACCGTTCTCAAGGTATTGATCAATCATGTTTTCCTGTTCGTCAGCCAACAACAGCAAATCGAGATAGTCTTTTTTGTTGCCCGTCACTTTTTTGATATCCATAATCGGTCTCCTTTGCGAATTCCTGTTTATCGGAGTCCTCTTTTATGTCTCCGCCGTCTTCGGAAGAGCGACGGTGCCGGTCCGGGCGACTTCCTTGATCGAATAGGGCCGGAGCAGTTCCTCCGCCTGATCGATCTTTTCCGAGGAATCGCAGATTTCGGCAGTGATGGTGCTTTTTGCGAGGTCGACGATCCTTGCGCCGATGACGGAGAGGATATTCATGATCTCGGCGCGTTTGCTCTGCGTGGCGGCGACCTTGATCAGCGCGAGCTCCCGGCTGATGATCTCTTCCGAGTCATAGGAGCGAACCTTGATGACGTCGATCTGCTTGTTGAGCTGCTTCTCGATCTGCTCGACGATGTGGTCGTCGCCGTCGACGATGATCGTCATGCGGGAGACGGCCTTATCCTCCGTCACGCCGACCGCGAGGCTCTCGATGTTGAAGCCGCGCCGGCCAAAAAGCCCGGAGATATGCGAAAGAACGCCCGCGTGGTTTTCCACGAGAACAGAGATGCAGTGCTTCATCTGCGCTCCCTCCCTTCGCCGCCAAAACAGAGCGTGGGCTCGTCGTGCGGCACCGCGCACTCGACGAGCACGGGATGCTCCGCTTTGAGCACGGCGTCCACCACCGCGTCGGTCTCTTCGTTTCTGCAAATGCTCATGTATTCAATGTCGTAGGCTTCGGCGAGCTTTTCGAGGTTCGGCAGATCCCCGAGCTCGACGGCGAAGCGGTTTCCGGCATATTTCTGATCCTGAATTTCGCGGATCATGCCGAGGCACCGGTTTTTCATCACAATGATTTTGACGGGCGCCTTTTCCTGCATCATGGTCGCGAGCTCCGGCAGCGCCATCTGGAAGGAACCGTCGCCGCAGACCACCGCGACCTCCCGTTCCGGCGCGGAGAGTTTGGCGCCGATGCCGGCGGGAATGGCGTATCCCATTGCGCCCAAGCCGCCGCTTGTGAGGAAGCGCCCGGTCTTTGCGCAGAAGCCCTCCGACGCCCAGATCTGGTTTTGGCCGACATCCGCGACGAGCACCCCGTGCGGCGGCATTTTTTTTGTCAGCGTATGGAGGAAGCGCACCGGGTCGAATTCCCCGTCCTCCGGCAGGGCGGCAAAGAGACTTCTAAGCTCCTCCGTGCGGGCGAGCCATGCGGAGCGGTCGGCCGGGACGGCGGCCTCGGCAATCTGGCCGAGCACAAGGCTGAGATCCCCGACAATCGGGATGTTGGTGCCCATGTTCTTGCCGATCTCCGCAGGATCGATGTCGATGTGAATGATCGTTTTGGTTTTGGAGACCATCCCCGGTGAGGACATGGCCCGCTCGCCGATCCGCGCGCCGGCGACGATCAGCAGGTCGCTCTCCGAGAGAGCGCGGTTCGCGAGCGCCGTGCCGAAGGTGCCGAGCATGCCGAGGCAAAGCGGATGCTCTGGCGGCAGGGCGGAGAGGCCCATCATCGTGCAGATCACCGGGATCTTCTGCGTCTCGGCAAAATTCCGGAGAGGTTCTCTGGCGCCCGCGCCGAAGATGCCGCCTCCCGCGACGATCAGCGGCTTTTCACAGGCCGCGAGCGCATCCGCGGCTCTTTTAACCTGAACGGCGTGGCCTTTGATATTCGGGTTGTAGCCGCGCAGATGCACTTCCTCCGGGTAGCAAAAATCGAGCTTCGCGAGCTGGACGTCGATCGGGACGTCGATCAGCACCGGCCCCTTGCGCCCGGTGGAGGCGATGTAAAACGCCTCGCGGAAGATGCGCGGCAGATCGCGGGCATCCTTGACGAGATAGCGGTGTTTTGTGACGCTTAACGTCGCGCCGGTGATGTCCGCCTCCTGAAAAGCGTCCCGTCCGAGCAGTTCGCTCGAGACCTGCCCCGTGATGGCGACAATCGGGATCGAATCCATATAGGCGGCGGCGATCGCGGTGATCAGGTTGGTCGCGCCGGGGCCGGAAGTCGCGGCGCAGACGCCGACTTTTCCGGAAATCCTCGCGTAGCCCGAGGCCGCGTGGCCCGCGTTCTGCTCGTTGCGAACCAGCACATGCCGGATGGAGGATTCCGCGAGACAGTCGTAAAACGGGCAAATATTTGCGCCGGGATAGCCGAATACGATGCCGACGCCCTCCGCTTCAAGTGCTTTTACCATGGCCATTGCACCGATCATCATTCTTCGGTCGCCTCCCTGAAAGTGCTTGTAAAACGGATGATTACCTGATATTATAATACATATCCCTGTTTTTTGAAAGGATCGCCATGAAAAATTTCTTTTTGAAGCTCCGGGCGCTCCCCGTCCGGAAAAAGGGCCTTCTGCTGCTCACCGCCGGCATGTTCTGCCTCGCCGTGAGCCTCGTTTTGTTGATTGCTACGGAATCGGTAATGTCCACCGTTCTGTTATATATCTCCCTGATTCTGAATATTATTGGCCTGTATATTCTCATGTGGGTGCGCGAGAGGAGAAACGAAAATGACGGAAAATGAAGTTCTCCGCCGCACTTGGGCAGATATCTCCCTCGATGCGGTCGAATATAATTTCCGACAGATCCGGGCTGCGGCCGGCCCGGCAAAGGTGATGGCCGTCGTAAAGGCCGACGCCTACGGCCACGGCGACCGGATGATGGCTCCGTTTCTGGAATCCATCGGCGCGGACTGGTTCGGCGTCTCCAACCTTGAGGAGGCGCTCGGCATCCGCGAGAGCGGCGTCACGAAGCCGATTCTGATCTTCGGCTCGACTCCGCCGGAATGTGCCTACGAGCTGGCTAAATGGGATATCACGCAGGCCTGCTATTCGTTGGAATACGCGAAGGAGCTCTCCGACGCCGCCGTCAAATTGGGGGCGACGCTCAACGTTCATCTGAAATTCGATACCGGCATGGGCCGGATCGGCTTTGTTGTCACCGACGACTGTTTCGACACGGCGCTCGCCGAGTCGAAGGAAGCCGTCTCCCTGCCCGGCATCCGCGTCACCGGCACTTTCACGCATTTCTCCGTGGCGGACGAGGCCTCGGAGGAGAGCATTGCCTATACGAAGATGCAGTTTGACCGCTTCACGCGGATCTGTGCGGCGATGAAGGCCGCGGGCATCGACCCCGGCATCCGGCACTGCTGTAACAGCGCGGGGCTGCTGTGCTATCCGGAGATGCGCCTCGACATGGTGCGTCCCGGCATCATTCTCTATGGCCTTTATCCCGCCGACAACGAGTTTGTGACCTCCAAAATCAAGCTCTCCCCGGTCATGGAAATGCGCACCGTCGTCACGATGGTGAAGTCCCTCGCCGCGGGTTCCACCGTCAGTTACGGTCGGCGCTACACCGCCCCGGAAGATGAGATCATCGCCTCCACCGCCGTCGGCTATGCGGACGGCTATCACCGCCTGCTCACGAACCGCGGCCGCATGATCGTGCGCGGTCAGTACGCCAAGGTCACGGGCAGCGTCTGCATGGATCAGACGATGCTCGAGGTGACCGGTATCCCCGGCGTCAAAGAGGGGGACCGGGTGACCGTTTTCGGCCGTGACGGCGACGCCTTCATCTCTGCGGACGAGGTGGCTGCTCTTGCCGGTACGATCAATTATGAGGTCGTCTGCGCCATGTCGCGGAGGGTGCCGCGCTGCTATTATTATCAAGGTGAAAATATTCACAACTTCGATTACCTGAGGTGGAAAGAGAAATGAGCGCTTACACCGTGGCACCTTTGGAGGAGCGGGATCTTGCCGAAGCGGCCGGGATTGAGAAGTTCTGTTTTTCCCATCCGTGGAGCGAAGAGACGCTCCGCAGCGAATTCGGTTCCCCCTATAACTGGTTCTTCGGCGCCCATGCGGACGAAAAGCTCATCGGCTACTGCGGGATGCAGGCGGTCGCCGGAGAGGGCAGCGTCTTCAACGTCGCCGTGCTGCCGGAATATCGCCGGCAGGGCGTCGGCGAGTCGCTGGTGATCGAGCTCCTGCGGAAATCGAAGGAGCTTGGCCTCGATCAGCTGCTGCTGGAGGTGCGCCCCTCAAATCTCAAGGCGATCTGGCTCTATGAAAAATGCGGCTTCGTCTTTTTCGGCCTGCGGAAGAATTATTATACCGATCCGCCCGAAAACGCCATCATCATGCGCCTCGCTTTTAACGGCACGCAGATGTACGAGGACGACGATGACGATGATTAACGCATATCCGGGATAAATCCCGGATATGCTGGGAATTCCACGATGTGGAATTCCGTCGATACCGAAACCGATTCCCGGACATACCGGGAATTTCACGATGTGGAATTCCGTCGATACCGAAATAAAATCCCGATTCCTCCGGGAATTCCGCTTGCCGGCCCAAGAGCGGGGCGGGCATTTTGCTTTCGCAAAACCGCAGAATTCCGTCGAGACCGAAATAAAATCCCGATTCCTCTGGGAATTCCGCTTGCCGGCCCAAGAGTGGGGCCGGCATTTTGCTTTCGCAAAACCGCAGAATTCCGTCGGAGCCGAAATTAGATCTTGGTATACAGGGGTTTTGTTCGCCAGCCAAACACAAGGCCGACGTTTGTATAGAAAATGCTCGGCAGGAGCATGAAGCCGGGCCAATAAAAAAGGCGCCTGTTCCCCTTGTGGAAACAGGCGCCTTGCTTTAGATTCCGATTATTTACGGAGCTCTTCGAGACAATGGCTGCAGACGTTCTTACCGTTAAAGGAGACGATTCCGTCAGCGCTGCCGCAAAAGATACAGGCCGGCTCATACTTCTTAAGCATGATGCAGCCTTCATCAACAAAGATCTCAAGAGAATCTTTTTCATTGATGTCGAGCGTCCGGCGAAGTTCGATCGGCAGAACGATACGGCCAAGTTCATCGACCTTGCGGACAATTCCAGTAGATTTCAATACGATTGCCTCCCAAATATTTCCTGTTGCTGTGTTAGCCACGTGTACAGTTTACCTTATTATCCATTTTTTGTCAAGGACATATTTCGTCAAGCTCGTGTATTTTTTTCGGAATATCTACCGATTGGCCGGAATAGATTATCAATGCGTTGGGGGGTGGCGGTACGGGTTATTTTCTGGCGGCAGTGACGGCGGCCTCCCTGATTTACGGAGCCTATTCCGGCAATCTTCCTGCGGTTTCCGCGGCGGCGCTGGGGGAATGTTCCCATGCGGCGACTCTTTCTCTGGAATTATTGGGCACGCTCTGTCTATGGAGCGGCATCTCCGCGGTGGCGGAGGCGTGCGGCCTGACAACATGGACCGCCAAACTGCTGGCCCCGGTGCTGAAATTGCTCTTTCCGACCGCGCGACGTGATGAACAAGTGATGAAGGCGATCTCGCTGAACATGACGGCCAACCTCCTCGGGCTGGGAAACGCCGCCACGCCGCTCGGGATCAAGGCGATGAAGGAGCTCAAACGCGCCGGTGGGAATCTTTTTATGGCGACGAAGGATATGGCCCTGTTTGTTGTGATCAATACGGCCTCGCTGCAGATCCTGCCGACGACCGTTGCGGCCCTGCGTCTGGATGAAGGTTCCCCCGCCCCGATGGATATTCTACCGGCGGTCTGGCTGACGGGAGGTTTCTCCTTGCTGGCGGGCATCCTCGCGGCGAAAATTTTCTGCCGGGAGGCGGGATCTTGACTACGTTTGGAGCCGGGGACCTGGCGGTTCCGCTCGTGATCGTTCTGGTTTTTCTCACGGCGGCCATTCGGAGGAAGGATTTGTTTTCCGTCTTTCTGACCGGGGCGAAGGAGGGCCTTTCCACCACGGCGAATGTATTGCCCGCGCTTGTGCTGCTGATGACGGTGATCGGCATGGCGCGGGCTTCGGGCCTGCTGAATCTTCTGACCGATACGGTTGCGCCGCTGGCGGAAAAGCTGGGTTTCCCCGCCGAGGTACTGCCGCTCGCGCTGCTCCGGCCGCTCTCCGGCTCCGGGGCGCTCGCATTTTTTGAGGAACTGCTGGGCGAAGTCGGAACCGAGAGCTACGAGGGACGGGTGGCAGCGGTGCTGATGGGCGGCACGGAGACCACTTTTTATACCGCGGCGGTCTATTTCGGCGCGGCGGAAGTCCGAAAAGGAAACGGCGCGATTCCGGCCGCCCTGACGGCGTATTTTGCCGGAACGGTGGCGAGCGCGCTGGCCGTGCGGCTGTTTTTCCAATAAAAAAAGAGCCGGAAGGCTCTTTTTCTTAACGGATGTCTTCCGGAATATCCGGTGAGGCATCCGCTTTTTAAAAATCTGTTTTCGTGGGAGGCATGGAACTTCTCTTCTGTGATCCGGCGCGATGCCTTCCGGGGCGATCCGGTGCGGTGCCTTCCGGCCTATGTGCAGCAGAAGAGAGGTTTCCGATTTTACGGAAAGGCCCGGTGACAAAACTCCTGATCCGGCTCCGCTTTTCAAACGGCTTGTTTCCATGGAGGCATGGAGTATCCTCCCGTGCCTCGGATAGGGGGCTTGCGTTCCCAAAACCTCCGGTTCCTGTGTTTGGGGCGGGGCCGGTCAGTCTTCCGGAATATCCGGTGAGGCATCCGCTTTTTCAAAAGGTTCGGGTTCCGGTTCCGGCTCGGAGACTTCCGCCTCCGGCTCAAACGGCGCGATTCCGGTGGCCTCTTTTTGAATCAGGTATTTCGCATAGATGGCGACGGCGGTGTTCTGGTACGGGTTCGCGTAAAGGACCGGCAGGACAAGCAGGCAGAGCACCCACCAGCCGAAGAAGGAAAGCTTAAAAAGAAAGAGCTTCGCCACGTTCCCGCTTGTGGCGGCGACCGAATTTCGGAAGGCGGCGTGCGGGCCCTTTCCCTCGGCCAGATAGTATGGAGCAAGGGCATAGCGCTGGAAAAACACGGCGAGCATCAGCCATCCGGCCAGCAGCAGAAAACATCCGAAGCAGATGCCCGCGCCGGCGAGCACCTGCGAGGTGTGGTCGGTCAGCACATCCAGGTAATAGGCGTAGTAGGCAAGCACCCCGATCAGCCCCGCTCCTGGAAGGGAGAAAAACGCGAGCCAGAACACCTTCCGGATCAGCAGGCCGATCGAATAGAAGAACGCCCGGAAATAGAGCCGGAACGAGGAGAAATAGCTGAAAAGCTGAAGCAGGTTGTCGCTTTCGCCGCTGATGGAGTGATAATACCAGCTTTTATAGCCGAGAAAGAGCGGCGGCAGGATCAGCAGATAGGCAAGCGCCGCGCAGCCGGTGATGAGCAGTGCGACCGGGGCGGTATCGACCAGCGAATAGAGTTCGGCGTAGGAGGCGAACAGTTCGCTGAAGCTTGTCTCCCCAAGCACCAGAGAGACGATGTCCGGCTCGGCAAACACCACGGTAAAGACCGCGTCCATCAGATAGATCAACAGGTAGACGGCGTAGCAGATCAGCAGCGCGACGACCGATTTTCCCCAGAAATGGCGCAGCGCTTCCTTCGCGCCGGATTTTACCGTTCTTCCAAGTTCCATACTTCCGACTCTCCTTCCGTTTCCGCTCCGCCGAAGGGAACGGCGGAGACGATCTCAAAACAGCGGTCCCGCATCCACATCGCGGCGGAGGTCATAACCGTGTAGCCGCAGCCGTTTTCAACGGCCCATTCCTTCATAGCGGCCTTCGGATAGCCGTACATCGAGAGCAGCCCCATGAGGATCGCGCCGTGCGTGACGGCCGCGGCCTCGGCGATCCGGAATCTCATCATATCATTCAGAATGAATTCAAATGCCTCGGTGATGCGGCTTCCGAGCGCCTGCGGGCCTTCTCCGCCGGGCGGCGGGCTCTTGCCCTCCAGCCACTGAAGGAACGTCTCTTCTTTATTGAGCTCCGCAAACGGACGCCCCTCAAATTCGCCGAGGTCGCATTCCCGCAGCCCCTCCACCTGCCCGATTTCCGCATCCGGAAAGAGAATCTCCGCGGTCTGCCGACAGCGCAGCATCGGGCTCGTGTAGACCTTTGCGGCGGAGGGATACCGATAGGCGGCCGTCAGCGCGCGCAGTTCCTCCGCGCCCTCCGGCGCAAGCGGCAAATCCGTCCGTGCGCCGACGCAGATCTTTTTTCGATTGCCCTCCGTCTCTCCGTGGCGGATCAGGTGCAGTTTGTAGGTAATCATAGAACCTCCGAGACAAAAATTTTTAAAAATTCCGCAAAATTCATTTACAAACGGTACGAAATAAAATATAATATACAAACAGTTAACAAAAATGGGTAGTAAAGACGAGGAAGTGCGAAACGATGTTGAACAACGATTTTCCGCGCGTATTGACGCTTTTGAGAAAGGAAAAAGGCCTGAGCCAAAAGAGTGTGGCGGCGTCGCTCGGCGTTTCGCAAGCGCTGCTCTCCCATTATGAAAAAGGAATCCGGGAGTGCGGCCTCGACTTTCTGATCCGCGCGGCGGATTTTTACGGCGTATCGGCGGATTATCTGCTGGGGCGCTCCGCAAGCCCGGACGGCATGACCGTCTCGGTGGAGGAGATCCCGGAGCCGGAGCAGGTCGGCAAGGAAAACAGCTTGTCCCGCGCGGGCGTGCTGCCGGTGCTCAACAAGAAGCTGATTGCGAATTCGCTCAACGTCCTGTTCGACCTTCTGGCGCGCTGCGGCAGCAAGGAGCTGACCGTGGAGGTCTCCTCCTATCTGATGACGGGCGTCTACCGGATGTTCCGGATCCTTTATGATATAAATCCGGCGAACCAGCCCGATATGTTCAGCATCCCGAAATGCGCGGCCCGCGGCTATGCGGACGCGGAGATGCAGCGGAGCGAGGCCAATGCCGCCGCGATCGGCGAAGGGAACACCTTCGTCTGCAAACAGGCGATCCCGGATAAGGAGACCCTGCTGATCACGACCGAGCGCCTCTCGAGGAGTTATCCCCTTTTTGCACCGTCGCTGCTCAACCTGATCCAGAACTGCGAGAACCGTATCCGTGCCTTCCGTGAGAAATGATGGCCATTTCTCCATCATTCTATCATAGTTTCGCGGATTTTAAAATGCGAAGTTTTTAAAGACATGCCCGCAGGCCCTTTACTGCGGGCATTTTTACCTTCTGTTCACACCTTGTTGATTGACAGGACAAAAAGCTTGTTATATTATTTAATAAGAAATTTTATGCTGCGAAGAGGAGGAATGCCGGAATGAAAAAGCCCTTTCGGATGCTGATGCTTCTGGCGGCGGCTGTGTTTGCCGGGCTCTCTCTCTCCGCCTGTTCTTCGTTCACGACGGATACGGAGTCCCTGATGTCTCCGCCGAAGCTCACGGAGGAGCAGTCTCTGCTCCACAGCGCGCTGCGGGAGGTTGTGGGCGAGGATTATCACCTCAAATATCCCAAGGCGGATGGGGACGCGAACTCCGCCTTTATTTTCCGCGATCTCGATAAAGACGGCGAGGATGAGGCCATGGTCTTTTATTCCGCCGATTCCGCCGAGAACGACACGCGGATGAATATTCTGAAAAAAACGGACGGCGTCTGGTACTCCGTCTATGAAGTCTCCACCTCCTCGGCGGATGTCAGCTCCGTGGATTTTGCGAAGACCGCCGAAAACAGCGAGGTCGTCCTCATCGGCTGGAAGATATCGAGCGGCGACGAGATCGGCGTCTACCGGTTCGACGGGCTCTCTATTGAGACGCTCTATACCGGAAAATGCGACGCCTACCGGGTTGTGGATCTCGATGCCGACGGCTGGAACGAGATCATGGTTTTCACCGGTTCCTCGAGCGGCCGCTATCAGGCCAGGATGCTGTATGAGGAGTCCGATACCATCGAGCTGACCAACAGCGTGCGGATCTCCTGCCCCGCCTCTTCGTTCCTGAAGGTGACGGAGGGAAAGCTGACGGAGAACCGGCGTGCGCTGTTTGTCGATTCCCAGGTCTCCGAAGGCGTCTACACCAGCGAGGCGCTGATCTATGAAGCCGATACCCTGTCGCGTCTGATTCCTTCTGTAAAAGAGGAAGGGGGAAAGGGCATCACCGTCGTGGACGAGATCGTTCTGGAGAGGACGCTGCGGTATTCCGCGGTGCTCTGCGGCGATATCGACGGCGACGGCCTGATTGAGATACCCTGTGCCTATTCCGCACAGGTGGTGACCACGTCCACGGAGGAGACCTCCGGGGAAACGACGGAGGAGATTCCGGAGGAGACTTCGGAAGCGACCTCGGAGGATCAGGAGGAGGTTCGTCCGGAAGCCGGCGAGGCGAATCCGATCTGCTACATGAAATACGAGGGCGAAGGATTTGCCGTCTGCTGGGTTGGAGTTGCCAACGCGAGGAACGGATGGGCATTCACGTTCCCGGATGACTGGGTCGGCGCCGTCACGGTGGAGCCATACAGCGCCTACAACGAGTGGCGGTTCCTTGCGCCCGAGGATGCGGGCGGCTATGAGATTCTGCGGATCCGCGCCTCCGACGCCGGGGAATATCAGGATCGTTTTGAAGAGAGCTATACTCTGGTCGCCGAGAGCGGCGGGGTCAATTATTATATGAGCGTCACCGCCGACAGCGGTGCGGAATATTATCTCCCGCTGGATGCATGTATCCGGCAGTTTCGCCTGATCGACTGGTAAGGGCCAAACGGTGCCCGACGGAAAGAAGGAGCAGGATATGAAAAAAATACTGGTTTGCGAGGATGAGGAGGGAATCCGCGAGTTTGAGGTCATCACACTCAAGCGCGCAGGATATGATGTCGTGGACGTCGGCACGGGCGAGGATGCGCTCAAGGTATTCCTGGCAGCCCCGGATGATTTCATGGTTGCCTTGCTGGACATCATGCTTCCGGGCATCGACGGGTTCACCGTCTGCAAGCGCATCCGCGAAAAGAGCAGCACCATCGGCATCATCATGCTTTCCGCGAAATCCCAGGAGATGGATAAGGTCAACGGCCTGATGCTGGGTGCAGATGACTATGTGACGAAACCGTTCTCCCCGAGCGAACTTTCCGCCCGGGTGGATGCGATCTGCCGCCGGATCTCCATGATCGCCACGGATAAAAACTCCGAGGAGATGGAGTCCGGCCCGTTCGTCCTGAATCTGCGCAGCCACAGCCTGACCAAAAACGGAGTCCCGATCGACCTCACGCAGGTGGAGTTTCAGATCATGGAGCTTCTCTTCAATAATCCGGAAAAGGCTCTCGGCCGCAACGACATTCTTCAGAACATCTGGGGCGAAAAATATTCCGGGGATGACAAGATCGTGGATGTCAACGTGCGGCGTCTGCGCATGAAGATCGAGGACAAGCCCTCGGAACCGCGCCATCTTCAGACGGTCTGGGGCCTCGGCTACAAATGGATGCCGTAACAGCGTAGCGCGCCCCGTTTAAAAATTCTGTCGGAAGGAGGTGGTGCGCTTTGGCCATCAAAAAAATCACCAGGCGCTGGCTGTTCAACAGCCTCGGCGTGATCCTCGTGATTCTGATCGCGGTCGTCGTCGCGGTCGCCGTCGCCATTCACAACAATTATTATGACGGCGTCAGCCGCCGGCTGATGAGCCAGGCCGAGACCATCACTTCCCTGCTCGCCAAGTATTATGCCGAGGGCGAGGAATCCTACGACGAAAACGTCCGCAGCATGGTCTCCACGTTTAAGGAAAAAGACGTCATGGAACTGATGGCCCTCGATAAGGACGGAAACGTCGTCATCACCTCGAGCGGTTTCCTCCCGAGCGCCGGCCTCTCCATGCCGGACTATGAGGAGGCGCTCGCTTCGTCAGACGGCTCCGGCGACTATACCGGGGTGATCGGCGGAGAAAAGGTCATGGCCATCACCCGCGTCCCGCAGAATTCCACGGATCGGTATCACGCGTTCCGTCTGGTGGTCTCTCTTGAGAAGGTCGACATGCAGGTCTACACGCTGATCGCTGTGACGAGCTTCGTCGGCATGGCCATTATCTTTTTCGTCGTCTTTTCGAGTTCCTACTTCATCAATTCCATCGTCATCCCGGTGGGGCAGGTCGGAGACGCGGCGCGGAGGATCGCCGAAGGAAATTTTGGCGAGAAGCTCCAGAAGCGCACCGACGACGAGATCGGAGACCTCTGCGATACCATCAACGATATGGCGGATGAGCTCGGCGCCACCGAGCGCATGAAGAACGAATTCATCTCCTCCGTCTCCCATGAGCTGCGCACGCCGCTGACCGCCATCAAAGGCTGGGCGGAGACCATCGAGGATTCCACCTCGGACGGCTCCGTCGATCCCGAAATGCTCCATAAGGGCATGGGCGTCATCATCAGCGAGACGGAGCGCCTCTCCGTCATGGTGGAGGAGCTGCTCGACTTCTCAAGGCTCGAAAGCGGCCGCATGGTGCTTCAGCCGATGATGCTCGACATCATCGCCGAGCTTTACGAGGCCGTGCTCACGTTTGAGCAGCGCGCAAAGCGGGAAGAAAAGGAACTGATCTTTGAAGACAGCGACGATGTCATCACGGTCTGGGGCGACCGGAACCGGCTGCGCCAGGTCTTTGTGAATATCATCGACAACGCGCTCAAATATTCCGACGCGGGCGGAAAGATAACCGTCCACGCAAGCCAGAGCAAGATAGAAGGCTTCACGGAAGTGACTGTTACGGACACGGGCTGCGGCATCCCGGCCAACCAGCTCGATAAAGTCAAGACCAAATTTTATAAAGGCAACGCCACCCGGAAGGGCTCCGGAATCGGCCTCGCGGTCGCGGATGAGATCGTGCGGATGCACGGCGGCGCGCTGCTGATCGAGAGCAAGGAGGGCGTCGGCACGAAGGTGACCGTCCGCCTGCCGGAGAACGAAGCCCGGGCTGCGGCGGCGATTGCCGCAGCTCAAAAAATGCCGGAGCGGCAGAGAATGCCCTCCGGGAAAGAGCCCATTTGAAAGGATAACGGAATGAAAGAAAAAGAAAATCAGGGCGGATGCCCGATCAAGACATCCGTCGGCGGGCAGGCCCTGATGGAAGGCATCATGATGCGCGGCCCGAAGCGCTCGGCTATGGCCGTGCGCAGGCCGGACAATACCATCGCCGTCGAGGAATGGAATACGAAACCCACCACCGGCATTCGCAAACTGCCGTTTTTCCGCGGCATTTTCAACCTGATCGACAGCCTCGCCACCGGCTACAAATGCCTGATGCGCTCGGCGGAGCTGGCCGGCGAGGAGGAGGAGCCCACCAAGTTCGAACTCTGGATCGAGAAGAAGTTCGGCAAATCGGCGGAGACGGTCTTTGAGGCCGCCGTCACGATCGTGGCGGTCGTCGTCTGCCTGCTGCTCTTTATGGTGATTCCCTCCGGCATCACGAGCCTGCTTCAGCAGCATGTGCAATCGAATTTTACGCTGACTGTGATCGAGGGGATCCTCAAGATCGGCATCTTTTTCGCCTATATCGTCGGCATCTCCAGAATGAAGGAGATTCACCGCACGTTCATGTACCACGGCGCCGAACATAAAACCATCGCCTGCTATGAGGCCGGCGAAGAGCTGACCGTGGAAAATATCCGCAAATACACCCGCCTCCATCCCCGCTGCGGAACCAGTTTCCTGATCCTTGTGCTGCTGATCAGCATTCTCGTCTTTTCAATGGTGACTTGGGAGAGCTTGGTTATCCGCATTTTGCTCAAACTGGTGCTGATTCCGGTCGTTGTCGGGATTTCCTACGAGCTGCTCAAATTTTCCGGCCGGCACGACAATTTCCTCACGAGGATTATCTGCGCGCCGGGGCTATGGCTGCAGCATCTGACGACGCAGGAGCCGGACGACTCCATGATTGAGGTTGCGATTGCCGCCGTGACGCCGGTTCTGCCGGAGAACCGCGCCGAGGATCAGTGGTGAGCGGCATGACCTACCGGGAACTGCGAAAGACCTGCATGGAAACCTTACAAAAAGCGGGAGTCGATGCTCCCGCTTTTGAAATATCCGTGCTGTTTGAAGATCTCGCCGATATCCCGAAGGAGCGGCTTCCTTTGCTTGGAGGGGAGCCCGTGCCGCCGGAGACCGCCGAAAAGCTGCTTCTTGCCGTAAAACGGCGCGCGGAGGGCTACCCCCTGCAGTATCTCGTCGGGAGCTGGTGGTTTTACGGGCGGAAATTCGCGGTCGGCGAAGGCGTGCTCATTCCGCGGGAGGAGACCGAGCTGCTCTGCGAGATGGCGCTGCGCCTGCTTGAGCACGAGACCGCGCCGAAAGTCGCGGATCTTTGCAGCGGTACCGGCTGCGTCGGCATCACGATCGCCAAGGAGCGCCCGGATGCCGGAGTCTTCGCCTACGAGCTCTCGGAGGACGCACTCTTTTACTTAAGAAAAAACATTTTTTTAAACGGCGTGCCGAATGTGCGGGCTTTTCAGGCGGACGTGCTGCTGCCTCCTGAGGCGGATGTGCCGGTTTTCGACCTGATCGCCTGCAATCCGCCCTACATCCGCAGCGGCGAGATTCCGTCCCTTCAGCCGGAGCTTCGCGCCGAGCCGTACCTCGCGCTGAGCGGCGGCGAGGACGGACTCGACTTCTACCGCGCGGTGGTCCGGAACTGGCCCGAAAAGCTCCGCAGCGGCGGCCATCTGATCTTTGAGATGGGCGAGGAGGAGGGCCCGGCGGTGACGAAACTGCTCAAGGACGCCGGGTTCACGGAGATCAGCGTCTACGAGGATCTCGCCGGATTTCCGCGCGAGATCAGCGCCAAAAAGTCGTAAGGGCAAGACCGTGGCGCCGCCGACCGATTATATTCCTGTGACGCCTGCCCCGCAATATTCTCCGGAATATGGCGGCGATCGGGATGCGCTTTACTTCAAGGATACGGAAGAAATAGATATAAAATCGTGAATTTCGCCGAGAGAAACCTGTTTTCCCAAACATGCCGGATCGTCCGGCCGAAACATCGTTCCGCTCGTCAAATGCCTGCCGGGTCAAAGCCCGCAGGCATTTTTTGTAAGATTATAGAAGCCGTTTCCCGGAAAGGAACGCCCATCGGGTGCATATTTATTTTTATGGAGGTATACACGGGGCCCGCCGGAAAACCGCCGCTCCGGAACATGTGCCTGTCGAAAAAATATGGCCACGCAAAACCTTCCGAGAAGGCTTTTTTTAAGCCGCCTGGAAAAATTCCTTCGCCTAAAAGGATAGACAAACGGAGAAAGAGATGTTATATTGAATAATCATTCATAAATAATGCCTGAGGAGGCGAATGCTTTGAAAACATATACATTCAAGTATGGAAAGACAACCGTGGATGCTCCGCTGGACGAGGCGCAGGTGCTGGCCGAACTGCACGGCCATGAGACGCCGCCGCTTGAGGATATCGGCGCGACCCTGCTGGAAGCCGTCGAGCACCCGATCGAAAGCCTCCCTCTGCGGGCATATGCAAAAACGGGCGACAAAGTCGTATTGATCGTCAGCGACATGACCCGTTTCTGGATGCGGCAGGATCTTGTGATCCCGTATCTTGTTCGTTTCCTCGAGGAGGAATGCGGCATCCCGGATGAAGATCTTACCATCGTCGTTGCAAACGGCACCCATGCGGGCGGCGATGAGAAGACGCTGAGAACACTGGTGACGGACGCCGTCTATGACCGTGTCAAAGTCGTCAACCATGACTGTCAGGCGGACGATCTCGTCTATCTCGGCACGACTACACGCGGCACGGAAGTCCGCGTCAACCGGATCGCCGCGGAGGCCGACAAAGTCATCTGTCTCGGCGCCTGCACGCACCACGTCATGGCGGGCTTCGGCGGCGGAAGAAAGAGCATCCTGCCGGGGATCAGCAGCCTGGAGACGGTCCGCCATAACCACTCGTTCTGCCTGGATCCGCTGGAGGACCGCTCCAACCCGGCGATCGGGAACGGCGTGCTGGAGGGCAATCCGCTCCACGCGGATATGTGCGAGGCGGCCGCAATGATGAAGAGCCTGTTTATGATCACGCTCGTGATGAACGCCGAAATGAAGCTGGCCCATATCTTTGCCGGGCACTGGCTGTATTCATGGAAAAAAGCCTGCGCGGCGGCCGATGAAATCTACCGCATCCCGATCCGGGAGCAGGCCGATGTGGTGATTGCAAGCTGCGGCGGCTATCCGAAGGATATGTCCCTTTATCAGGGCACCAAGACCATCGACAATGTCGAATCCGCGCTGAAACCCGGCGGCACGCTGATTATTTTTATGGAAGCGATCGACGGCGGCGGTCCATCGGAATATTTCGACTGGATCCATCCGCTCGTCGCCGGCACCATCGGCAAAGACCTGCGGGCGCATTTTACCGTACCGGGCTATATCTTTTTCCTCAACTGCGAACAGGCGAAAAGATACCATATCCTGATGCTCACGAGCGTTCCGGCCGAGACGCTGGCGCCGATGGGCATCCGGGCCTTCCAAAACATGGAGGATCTGCTGGCGGCAGCCGATCTTGAGGGAAAATCCATCTACATCGTGCCGAACGGCGCGACGGTAATCCCGTACGTGGAAAAATAAAAAAATGCCGACGCAGAAGTCATGAACAGGCATCGGAGAAGGAATTTTATTACGCACGGTTTTGTAGAACGAAACCGGATGCACCAAAAGGGCTTTCGCCGGGTGTGATGTCGGAAAAGCCTGATTCCGTGTGCAAAGGAATCGGGAACATGCGGACACATGCCGGTGAAACACGAACGGGAAAAAATCGTTTGCCGGATATGATTTACTGCGCAGATACGGCGGTCTTCTTCGGGTTCCGGAGGAGAGAGCCTTTAGAAAATCTTTTCCGCCGTCCAAAAGGCGGAAAGATTTTTGATAAGAAAGGATGAGGATTATGCCGGACAGGCATCTTGCAAGGAAATTTCAGAATGTGGGAGGCGGCTCTCTCGCGCTGGATACGGCGGCGCTCTCCCGTTATGACGATATCATTGATTTAAGCATCGGCGATACGGATTTTATCACGGACCGGCGCATCATCGACGCGGCTTACCGGGATGCCTGCGCCGGCTATACCAAGTACGGCGACCCGAAGGGCGACCCGATGCTTGTCGAGGCGATCCGGAACGCCTACCGCGAGGATTTCGGCATGGAGCTTTCGCCGGCGGAGGTCTTCATCACGGCGTCGAGCTGTATGGGCATGGAACTTTGCCTGACGGCGATCATCAATCCCGGCGACGAGGTGCTGGTGTTTTCGCCGTATTTCAGTCCTTATAAAGATCAGATCGAGCTTGCGGGCGGCGCCGCGGTAGATGTTCCGACAAGCGAAGAGGACGGCTGGGCGATCCGGGAGGATCTTCTGCGTGCCAAAATCACGAGCCGAACCCGCGCCATGATTTTTAATAACCCCACAAACCCCACCGGCGCCGTCTATGACCGGCCCACGATGGAGATGCTGGCGCGCGTTGCGGAGGAATTCGATTTGATCGTCATCGCGGATGAGATCTATACGCGCTATCTCTATGAAGGAAAGTTTATTCCCTTCCGCAGCCTGCCGGGCATGGCGGAACGGACGCTGACGCTCAACAGCTTCTCCAAAAACTTTATGATGACCGGCTGGCGCGTCGGCTGCATCGTTGCGCCCTCGCAGATCCTCACGGCCGTGGCCTACATCAGCAACGGCATGATTTATACGGTTCCGTCCATCTCGCAGCGCGCGGCGCTTGCAGCGCTCGCGATCCGGGACGATATCGAAAAAACATACATCTCGCAGTTCAAGGGCCGCGTATATTATGCATACGACCGCGCCTCCCGGATCCCCTGGATGACCGCGACCCGGCCGAGAGGGACGTTTTACCTCTTCCCCGGCATCAAAAAGACCGGCCTCAGCTCCCCGGAATTCTGCCGGGAATTGTTTGAAAAAGCCCATATTCTTGCGGCGCCGGGAAATGTATTCGGCGAGGCGGGAGAGGGATACTTCCGGATTGTCTGCGCCGTGGGCATTCCGGTACTTGAGGAGGCCTTCGACCGCATGGAGAAGCTGAGCTTCCCCCAGAACAATTTGGAAATATAGATTTTTTTGAAAATTTATACTTGACATTTCCGAAAACATATGTATAATTATGCTTATTCCGGCAAAACAAACTGAAAATATGCATAATGTATACATTTCTGGAGGTAAAACGAATGAAAAAATTATTTGCTATGATTTTAGCGGTTCTGATGGTCGTTTCCCTTGCCGCGTGCGGCACGACGGAGGAAGAATCCTCTGCACCGGAGGCTGAAACTTCCGAAGAGGCCGTGACCTCGGAGGGTTCCGAAGCCGAGCAGGAGAGCGAAGCGGAGTATGGCCCCGTTCTTGCCAAGATTAAAGAGGCCGGCAAGCTGGTCGTCGGCACGGAAGCCCAGTATGCGCCGTTTGAATTTAAGGATCTCGACGCCAACTATGCCGGCTGCGACATGTGGCTTGCCCAGCAGATCGCCGATTCGCTCGGCGTTGAGCTGGAGATCGTCGATATGGCCTTTGACGGTATCATCCCTGCGGTCCAGGCCGGCCAGGTCGATATGGGCATCGCGGCCTTTACCAAAACCGACGAGCGCGCCGAAGTCATCGATTTCACGAATCTTTATCAGCAGGATGAGCAGCTTCTGATCGTCAAAGCGGGCAACGAGGATGTCTACACCACCGTTGAATCCCTTGCGGGTCTGCAGGTTGGCGCACAGAAGGGCACCGTCCAGTCTCAGCTGATCCAGTCTGCGCTGCCGGACAGCATCCTTTTTGAACTCGACAAGTATCCGTCCCTTGCGCTTGAAGTTGCGAACGGCAACATCGCCGGTCTCGTGGTCGACGGCGCCGTCGGTGAAGCGCTGGTTGCCTCCAACGATCAGCTTGCCGTGGCAAACTTCGCATTTGATCCGGCCGTGGCACAGTTCGGCAAGGCCATCGTCATTCAGAAGGGCAATGAAGACCTCGTCGCGGCGACGAACGAAGTCATCGACAAAGTGATTGCCGACGGCAGTTTCGCAACCGCCTATGAGGAAGCAAAGACCCTTGCCCAGGAACTTGGCCTGTGAGTTTCATCTGAATCTCTTTGCAGCCGTCCGGTGCGCATTGCCCGGACGGCATCTTGTTATGAAACGGAGACCCGAAGAAAGGATTTTTGATCCATGGAATTTTTCAAGGATATCTTCACGCTCCTCACCCGGTACAACAGCTTTTTTGTCCAAGGAATCGGGAATACCCTGATCATTGCGTTTTTCTCGGTCATCCTCGGCATCGTTTCCGGCACACTGATGGCGACGATGCGGCTCAGCAGCGTCAAACCCCTGCGGTATCTGGCCACGGCCTACATAGAGTTTGTCCGCGGCACCCCGCTGATGGTCCAGCTCATGTTCATCTTCTACGGGCTGCCGATGACCGGAATCACTTTTCCGGATGTGCCGTTCATCCCGAATTTCGCCCGTTTTGCCGCGGGCATCGTTGCGATGAGCATGAACAGCTGCGCCTATGTCGCGGAGATTATCCGCTCCGGCATTCAGGCGGTCGATCCCGGGCAGACGGAAGCGGCCAGAAGCCTCGGCTTCCGCAAGTCGCAGGCGATGACGATGGTCGTGCTGCCGCAGGCCATCAAGAATATCCTGCCGGCGCTCGGCAATGAATTCGTCACCGTCATCAAGGAATCCTCGATCGTCTCCGTCATCGGCATCGCGGATCTGATGTTCCGCACCAACGACGTGATTGCCGTCACCTATCGCAGCCTCCAGTGCCTTGCGATCGCGGCGGTCATCTATTTTATCATGACCTTTATCGGCGGCCGATTCATTGCCCTGCTGGAGAGGAGGCTTTCCGTTGGAAGCAAGTAATCCGAATCCCGGACTCCTTGAGGTGCGTAACCTGACGAAGGATTTCGGCAAGATCCAGGTTCTCAAGGGCATCACGGCCTCCTTTGCCAAAAATGAGGTGGTCTCGATCATCGGGCCCTCCGGAGGCGGAAAGAGCACATTCCTGCGCTGCCTCAATCTGCTGGAAATGCCGACCTCCGGGGAGATCATCTTCGACGGCGTCAACATCTGTGATAAAAAGACGGACATCAATCTCCACCGCCAGAAGATCGGCATGGTTTTTCAGCAGTTTAACCTGTTTAATAACATGAACGTCATGAAAAACCTGATTGCCGCGCCGGTCAAAATCAAGGGCATGGAAAAGGAAGAGGCGAAGGAGCGGGCCATGAAGCTGCTTGGAAAAGTCGGGCTTGCGGACCGTGCAGATGCCTATCCGCACCAGCTTTCCGGCGGGCAGGAGCAAAGAGTCGCCATCGTGCGGGCGCTGATGATGGAGCCGGAGGTCATGCTTTTTGACGAGCCGACTTCCGCCCTCGACCCGGAGATGATCGGCGAGGTGCTGGACGTCATGAAATCGCTCGCGGAGGACGGCATGACGATGATCGTCGTCACGCACGAAATGCGCTTCGCGCGCGAAGTCAGCGGACGCACGATCTTTCTCTGCGACGGCGTCATCGAAGAGGATAAGCCCTCCCACGCCCTCTTCGACCATCCGGAAAGCCCGAAACTGGTGAGTTTTCTCTCCAAAGTGCTGTGATTCTTACCCCGGCCTTCAATACGGGGCGGAAAAGGCAATTCGTTTTCTCTTTGGGATGCCGTAAATTTTTCTGGTCTGTGAGGCAAAAATCCGTGGAATCCCGTTTTCAATAAAATATTAAGAATTCGCATTGACAAAAAGGTTTAATCTGTTAGACTTGATGAAGTTTAACGGATTAAACCTTTTTCTTTGGAGGCGGAATATGGAAACCCCGAAAGTATACGAGAGCGAATACCGGTTTTGTCTGATTGTCTGGGAGAATGAGCCCATCGGCAGCAGCGAGCTTGCGAAGCTCTGCGCGGAAAGGCTCGGATGGAAAAAATCGACCGTCTACACGGTACTGCGGCGGCTTGCGGAGCGCGGCGTGCTCAAAAACGAGGGGGCCGTCGTCACCTCGCTGGTCTCAAAGGATGAAGTTCAGGTCTCCGAGAGCCGGGAATTCATGGAGAAAAATTTTGACGGCTCCCTGCCGGCCTTTATTGCGGCCTTCACGAAGCAAAAGGCCCTCTCGCCGGAAGAAGCGGAGGCCATCAAAAAGATCATAGACGCCTATGGGGAGGAATGAGCATGGAACAAATTTTTATGACGGTGCTCAACATGAGTCTCACGGCCGGCTGGATGATCCTTGCGGTGGCGCTGCTGCGTCTGCTGCTTAAAAGAGCGCCCAAGACGGTTCGGATCGCCCTGTGGGGGCTGGTTGCGCTTCGGCTCGCCTTTCCGTTTCGCATCGAGAGCGTGCTGAGCCTCATCCCGAGCGCGGAGCCGGTTCCGCAGGAGATCGCCGCTTCGGCATCGCCCGCCATTGCGAGCGGCATCCCGGCGGTCGATCAGTCGGTAAATCCCGCGCTGGCCGCGGCTTTCACGCCGAATCCGGCGGCGAGCGTCAATCCGCTGCAGATCGTCACGGCGGTCGCCGCGCGCATCTGGCTTGCCGGAGCCGTTCTCCTGCTCGTTTACTGTTTGGTCTCCTATCTCAGGCTCTATGACCGGGTGCGCACGGCCGTCCCGCTGCGGGGCCGCATTTTTGAATGTGACGCGGTCTCCTCGCCGTTTGTGCTGGGCATTTTCCGCCCGCGGATCTATCTCCCCTTCGGTATGGCGGAGAAGGACCGGGAGCTGGTCATTGCCCACGAGGAGACGCATATCCGGCGGAAGGATCACTGGATCAAGCCCTTCGGCTTTTTGCTGCTGGCCGTCCACTGGTTTAACCCGGCGGTGTGGCTCGCCTATATCCTGCTCTGCCGGGATATCGAGCTCGCCTGCGACGAGCGCGTGATCCAAACGCTCGGCGAGACGGAAAAGCGGAATTATTCCAACGCGCTGCTCTCCTGCAGTGTCCCGCACGCCCGGATTGCCGCCTGCCCGGTGGCCTTCGGCGAGGGAAACGTCAAAGGCAGGATCAAAAGCGTGCTCAATTATAAAAGGCCGGCTTTCTGGGTGCTCATTGCCGCCGGAATCGCCTGTACGGTGCTCGCGGTCTGCTTTTTGACAAACCCGAAGGAAGAAAGCGGCGCCGTCCTCATCAAAGAAAATGATTTTTCCTCCGGAGGAAGCGCCGAGGCCGCGGTCTCCGCGTATCTTGACGCGGAGGCGGTGATCTTTGACCACCAGTTCACGGAGCCTACGGATGGACTGGATCCCACAAAAACCTTCTGTTTTGCCGGCTATTCCACAGAGAGCACCTATGGCCTCGCCGTGTTCCAGAGGAACGGCGAGGGCTCGTTTGAGCTTCTGAAAACGGAGGACCATACGGAGATGGCCGTGCAAAACGAGAATTCCGCGGTCGGCTATTATAACGATTACTGGATTTTCGTCTGCATGGATGACGCGGTGAAGGAGATCCGTTTTTCCGGAGACCTGAGCGATACGCTCCCGGTCGATCACTGCCCGTCGATCGCCGTCCTCTCGTTTTTCAGCCGGATTCCGGAGGGTGGCGGGGCGGAATTCGCCTTCTATGACGCGGAAGGGAACCCGGTCGGCACCGGCGGAAGCTACGGTACGTTGGAGGAGGAGATCCTCCCCTGCCGGGCCGTCGCCGATTACCCTGCCGTCTACGATATGCTCGTCGATGAGACGGTCCTCGGTACGGAAACCGAGGCCGAACAGTTCCGGGGCTTCCTCTCGAACCTCAACGGCGACAAAGTCTCCCTGATGGCCTGCTCCTCCGGGCCATGGGATCTGACGGAAAACCACCGCGAGATCAGCGCCGCGGACAGCGTCCTGCTGCTCCGGTATCTGCGGAGCCTCACCGATTTTACGGTTTACGATCAATGGGAGAATCCGGCGACCGGAGGCGGATGGTTCGTCTATCTGGAAACTGCGGACGCCACATGGGGGATTGGCTATAACGGCGAGTGGCTGACGGCCACGGTTTCCGGCCCGGAAGGAAACAAGACCTATGTTTTTGACGCTTCCGGCGCCACGGAAGCCTGCAACAACATCGGTGGAATTATCGGTGCTTACCTCGGCGCGCCCGAGGAACTCTCCGATGAGGAACTGGCACAGGTTCAGGCCGCAGTCAACGACATCCTTGCGCAGTACCGCGCGGGCACGGTGGACACCTCCGTCCCCGAGAATTCGGAGTACCGCTTTGAGCCGCTGCCGGAGGACTGTCTGCTGCCGGAGTATGTCACCGTCGGCATGCTGGGTATCAACATCAATGAGGTTTTGGGCGGCTATGAAATACAAGTTTCCGCACAAAACGACCTGTACCTGATAAACTTATGGGTGAACGCCCTTTCCGATCCGGTCACCGGGGAGACGGGCTATGCCGTATCGGCGGCCGGCTTCCGGAGGCGTGAAACAGTTCCACAGTCCTATCTCGAATACCGGGAGGACGACGGGACGGAGAGCGTCTATTTCGCTAATTTCAAGCTGGTCCCGGAATTTTCGGTCTCCAACGAGGGCTCCGCTAACTGGAACCCGGATATGGAGACGCTTTCCTGCGTGCTCACCGTCTCAACGCTCGGCAACGTCGGCACGGTGAGCGGCCCGCAGATCGCCTTTGAGGTTGATTTCGACAGCGGCGCCGGCAGTGAAGACCTGATTTCCCGCTCCTATACGCCGGCGGAACCGGTTGGGGAGGAATATGTCGCCCGGCAGTACAACGGCTTGTTTGAGACGGCCTCCGACGACCGAGTCGTCGAGATGGCGCGCCTCCTTCGGTATTTGATTAAAAACAGGGGCGTCATCCCCGCTGCCCTGACGGATTCGGCCTCCGTGCAGAATGCCGCCGAGGTTGTGCGCCAGCACCTTCTGGCCGGGGATTTCCTCAGCATGGAGGTCGAGAGCTGTGAAGCGGATGTTGCGGAGACACTGCGGGTCGTCGCCATGGATAAAGGCAGCGACCTCGCGGAGAGCCGCGGCTGGAGCGACGAGATGCTGGAGAACCGCTTCATCGTGATACGCGCCGTCTATGACGCCGCATATGACCATACCGAAACCTTTCTGAACGACGGGCGTCAGGAGGCATATTTCTACCTCGCCGATCTTGAGAATACCGGCGTCTACACCATCGTGGACAGCACGACGCCGAATATGCTCTCCGAGTAAAACCGGAAAGACCGCGCCCTTGTGCCTTGCCGCAGATTCGGGAATTTATAAACGCGAAACAAATTTGCGGCGGTAATTTCACGATAAAAAGTTCAATAAACAAAACGCGCTTTGAAACGGCTTTTGGCGGCCGGATCAAGGCGTATTTTTATGTTTGATTCTCCAACCGGGGTGTTTTGCGGCGGCTCGTTTTGTCATTCCGGCGCCTTGTTTCCTGAGCCGGGCGTGTTTCGCATTTGTTCCGGCGGCCATCCGCTTTTTCTAAAGGGTTTTATCTACCTCGAGGTGTCAGGAGCCCTCTGAACGGCATCCATGCGGTGGATATGCGGGCAGGTTTTCTTTTTCAATAAACCGCCAAGGTCTCCATCCCACAAAAAAAACGCCGGTTTCCGGCGCGAAAAATATTTTTGAAAAATGGTTGACATTGACGCAGCGGAAAGGTTTATACTCTTTCTTGAGGTGATTGCCATGGAATACACCGTCAATAAACTGGCGAGAATGTCCGGGGTCAGCACGCGCACCCTGCGGTATTACGATCAGATCGGGCTGCTTTCGCCCGGGAGGGTTGCCTCCAACGGATACCGCATCTACGGGCCTGCGCAGGTGGATTTGCTGCAGCAGATCCTGTTTTTCCGCGAACTCGGATTTGAGCTGGATACCATCAAAAGGATCGTCGGCGCGCCCAACTTTGACTGCGACGCGGCGCTCGAAAGCCATCTTGCGGCTCTCCTGAAGCGCCGGGAGCAGATCGAAACCCTGATTGCGGGCGTCCAAAAGACAATCCTGGTCAGAAAAGGAGAAACCGTTATGAGCGACGAAGAAAAATTTAAAGGATTTAAACAGAAGCTGATCGACGAAAACGAGAGGAACTACGGGGCGGAGGTCCGTGAAAAATATGGAGAAGCCGCTGCCGACGCCGCAAACGCGAAACTGAAGGGCATGACGAAGGAACAATATGACGCGATGGAAAAGCTTTCCGAAGAAGTGAACGAGACGCTCCGGGCCGCATTTGCAGAGGGCGATCCTGCGGGCGAGCTCGCGCAGAAGGCCTGCGACCTCCATCGGCAGTGGCTGTGTCTGCATTGGCCCGAGGGCATGTATTCCAAGCAGGCGCACCTGAATATGGCCGAGATGTACTGCGCCGATGAGCGTTTTAAAGCCTACTACGACGCCATCGCCCCCGGCTGCACGGAATTCCTGCGCGACGCCCTGGCGATCTACTGCAAATGACCGTTTTCATCAACCGGTTCCGGAAGCGGCGCATGAGGGTGGACTCTTTTTAACAGAGCCATTCCGTGAAGCTCATTTTTTCGCCCGGGACCGATTCCGGGCGCGAATCTATAAAAAGACGGCTCCCTGTCATGCGGGGAACCGTCTTTTTGTATGCAGATACAGACACAGCCATCGGATATATGGGAACCGGCATTCTGCGTGCCAAAAACCATTTTTTCTTTTTATCCCGGCAGGGATTCGTCCAGACCGGCCGACAGCCGGGAAAATACAAATGCGCCGGAGGCCGAGAAATCGCCCTCGCTCCATTCGCTGAGTTTGTCGCTGGTCGGGCGGAGTGCGGCGGAAGTTTCATCCTTGTTGCTCAGAGACCAGTTGACCCAGCTGATTTTCCAAGCATCCAGATAGTCCAGAAAACGCCCCGCGCGCTCAAAATCCGCGGAGTCTGCGGAGTCGCCGTTGGGGATGCCCCATTCCGAAACAAAGATGGGCAGCCCGGCCTCCCTTGCCCGGCCAAGCACTTCAAAGTTGCTGTCGTCCATGCTGCTTGTATACTGATGATAGGTATACATGATGTTTTCATATGGCAGGGGGCTGCGGATCGGCCCGGAGAGATCGGTGCAGAACGCCGGCGCCCCGACCAGAATGACGGCATCCGGCGATTTTTCCCGGATCAGCGGGATGATGCGCTGCGCATAGAGCACCACATCCTCCCAATCGGCGTCCCCGTTCGGCTCGTTGCAGATCTCGTAGAGAATGGCGGGCCTGTCCGCATACCGCCCGGCGATCTGCGTGAAAAATTCCTCCGCCGAATCCGCAGACAGGTTCGGGTCTCCGTCATCCAGCACATGCCAGTCCACGATGACATACAGATCCGTCGCCAACGCATTTTCGAGCGCCATATACAGGGCGTCGGAGGCGCCGGCATCGTCGTAGTGGTCGGCATATACCGCAAGGCGCACGACGTTGCCGCCGTACTCCGCAATCGTCTTCATAGCGTTCGCATTGGTGTACTGCGGATACCAGGTCAGGCCGTGCGTGCTCATGCCGCGAAGCTGCACGGGCTCTCCGTGCTCATCGGTTAGCTGCGTGCCTTCGACGTGCAGGGCTCCGTGGCCTGCGACGCCGTTGCCGGGATCCTCCAAAACTTTGATGGTCTCATAGCAGGTGTCCAGTTCCGCGTTCAGCTGCTCGATATTCTGCTTCAGTTCCGCCGATTCATGTCTTGCCAGCACCGTAAAGATCAGAGATATCAATAAAAGCGCGGAAAGCAGAGCTACCGGCCATCTCATAGGCGACACGTCCTTTCTTTTAGCCCGCCTGCCGGACAGGAACCGGGAGAGGCGCGCCCATCCACTGCGCGAGCTGTGCGTGCAGGCGGGGATCCTCGGCGGTCTCTTTCCAGTTGTCGATCTTATAAAGGCGGTTGTCCGCATCCTGCAGCGAGCAGGGGATCTCCAGGCCGTTTTCCAGTTTCAGCACCAGTTTGTCTGCCGGCGCTTCCGGGGAATCGATCCGGATAAATTCATAGTTAAAGTTGGAAAGCTGCACGCGTTTTCCGTCCGCCGTATCCACATCCCGCGCCAGAACCACGCGCGGCAGTCTGCGGTTGGAAGCCCGCCTCGACGCCTTGCTGGAGCGCAGGTTCACGCGGAGATCCTCTGCCCAGCCAGAAAGGATGACGATCGGAAGCGTATGCTGACGGTCAAAGACGATCTGAAGATAACTTTGCTTATCGGCATCGTCGATCTCATCGTTGATCTGCATGCTGTATTTCCAAAGGCTGCCCGACTGCGTGACATGTTTGACCGTTGCCGGCACGGTGGCGGAATATTGATCGGTCTTGAGCTCAATTTCCACATCGGTATCGTAGGGGATATATTCGGGAAAATCGAGAACGACGCCCATGCCGCTCTCGGAGATATCGCAGGTCTCTCCGCGGATCTCCTCCCGGCCTTCGATGCGGATTTGAACCGGAACCTTTGCGGCCAGACGTTCCTCATGCCGGAAGTTGATTCTTCCGCGCATGAACAGCAGCGCCATGACCAGAAAATAGAGGTTGACCACGAGCCAGAAGATCAGGACAATATTCTGGAACGAGTCCAGCGCGATAATATCCCGGACGCAGAAAATAAGTCCCACGATGCTGGCCGCGGTGAGCAGGATATGCGGAGTCGCGTAGACAAAATCGGAGGAGGCATCCACGTTGCGGTTCTTGTTTGTCACAACGAACTTTCTCTTCCGGATGCCGATGCTCTCGAGGAAGATCGGCACGATCATGTACGGGAAGATGATGGTATCGACAATATTGCTCCAGCGCTGGGTGCGGATCTTCCCCGACATCACCTTCAGAGAGTGGTTGTACAGCAGATAGTACGGAAGCCAGAAGATGGCAAGCTCCCAGAGGTTGCAGTTGACGATTTGCACGCCAAAGACCGTAAAGAGAATCGGTGACGCAATATAGACGAAGCGGCGCATGAACGTCCACCAGTAGAGGAACGAGGAGACATAGCTCATCTTGGTTCCAAGAGGCATCTTGGAGAAGAGCAGCGAAGACGACCGCATGGTCTGAACGCATCCGCGGCCCCAGCGTTCCCTCTGTTTCAGAAGTCCGGGGACGTCGACAGGCGCAAGGCCGTGTGCGAGCGGCTTGTCAACCGCATAGCACCGGTAGCCCTTTTTCTGGATTTCGATGCCGGTCGCAAAGTCTTCGGTGATGTTTCCCTGCACAATGTAGCCGGCATCCTCGAGCGCCTCACGCGAGATGACCGTGTTCGATCCGGCATAAATGGGGGAATTGGTGCGGTTGCGGCCGATGTTGATGTCGCGGAAGAAGAAATCCTGCTCGTTCGGGATGCTCCTTTCCGAGTAGAGGTTATATTGAAAAAGGTCCGGATTATAGAAGCTCTGCGGCGTCTGAATAAAGCCGATCTTCTCCCCGGTATCCTTGCTGCGTCTTACCCAGGCGCCGGTTTTGTCCTTCTCATACTGCGGGAGGAAGAAATACGGCACCGTCTCCAGCAGAAACCGGCTCGTCGGGATCATATCCGCGTCGAAGGTCGCAACGAGCGGCGAGTGAGTTTGCCGGAGGGCATTATTCAGGTTGCCGGCCTTGGCGAATTTGTTGTCCGAGAGGCCGAAATACGAGACGCCGAGTTTCTGCGCGAGCGCGGCGATTTCGGGACGGTTGTTGTCGTCGCACACATAGATGTGCACCTTGGATTTATCCGGGTACAGCATATGGGTGCAACCGTTGATCGTCTTGTAGAGCAGCTTCTCGTCCTCGTTGTGAGTCGCGATCAGCACGTCGACATCCGGAAGCAGCTCGCCGGGAATCTGGGGCATCTCCGGCGTCTTTCCGGCGGTCATGTTCAGGTAATGCTCGATCGCCTCGATCACGCCGATGCTCTCGGCGATGACCAAAGCCAGGCCTGCGATCAGAGATACGATTCCCTCATGAAGCGGAAGCGTAAAAAAGATACGCCATGTAATATAGACCAGCGACGCGATCAACGTAAAGAACATCAATAGCTTATGGCTTTTCTTTTTTTCCATGTTCCTGTCGTCTCCTTCCAGTTTTCGTCAGAATTCCCGTTGCAGCAAAAGGGCCGATATCACCACCGCCGCGATAAAGACCACCGCGAGAAAGTCGCTGTAGGCATCCGCCTTTCGCTGATTGACTTCTTCGGGGTCTTCCACGACAATTTCGGGGTCGCTGAATCCATAGAGGCTGTCCAGCCTTTCGTCGAGCCAGCTTCCGTGCTGGTCGAAAACCAGCCGCGCTTTTTCCACCTCATCCTCAAAGGAGAGGGGAACCGACAGAGACGGCCTTTCGCCGATCGTCTCGTCGTACTGCCAGCGGTTCCAGTCGCGCTGTGCCGCCGTGCCCAGATAGGCGCAGGTACTTTCGATGAGGGCGTCGACCCGTTCCTGAGAAAAAGCGCCCGCCCGCAGTTCGGCGTACCGGTCGATCAGTTCCTTTACGAACACGGGATCCCTGAGCATTCGGTTGAACCAAGGCGCGTTATGAAAGGCGGTCGCGTCCATTTTACTGGTGTAGGTCAGGTCGTTCGCAAGGGCCTGGTCAAAATCCCAGACGGGCCCCATACACAGCCGGCCGGTGTAGTCGCAATAAATATAGGTTGAATTGAAACCGGCATCATAGTTGAGAAAGAGTTCGTTGATCAGAAAATAATCGAGAAACGTGTCGATATCGATATAATCCCTGTATTTCAGAAAAGTTTCGTCGTCGTCCGAATACAGTACCCGTTCAAATTCGTTGATCTTGTCCTCGATGCGCAGAATATCGTCGGGCGTGATATCCTCCTGGGAAGGATACAACACCTCGAGGTATTCGTCCTCAAAGCCCTGTTCCAGCGCATAGGTGGAAAGGATCGTGCTTTCCTCATCGTACCTATCCCGCCGAAGCAAAAAGGAGAGCGACTGGTTGCTGGTGTATTTCGGGATATTCACCCGGGATTCCGAGCGTTTTACGCTCTCCATGAGGAGGTAAACGCCCTGATATTCATACATATCTCCGTGCCGGTACACCACCTCGCAATAGCGGACGTCGGGAGAGAGAATGTTGCTGTCCTTCGTGAGCGTATAGGCGATATAGTTTCGCAGCAGGCTCGGGTCATACCAGGAGATATTGAGGACCCATTCATTGTCGGCGCCCATGCCCATCAGATCTTGGGAGCGGTTCTCTCCGTCTTCATCCATGAGCTTGATCAGGTACTGCTTTTTGGGGTAGCTGATGGAGGAGTTGCCCCGCAGGCGGATGCGCATCTCCGACGTGACGGCAGGCGTATCCGAGATATGGTTTAAGCCCGCGGAATTGTCGATGATGCGGATGGTGCCGTAGGTGTAAGAAAAATCCTCCGCCGGAATCGCGTAGCCCTTTTCATTATCCCAAACGTGGTTGGCAGTGGGGATATCGTCGCCGGTATCCAGAATGACGAGCGGCAGATGCGTCTCAAAATCATCCGAAACATAGACCTCGCCTTTTTCAAGCTGAAGGGAAGACATCTCCTGCGGACTATCCGGAACGGCTGTCTCCGTTTCCGCGCGGTTCGGAAGCAGGAAAGCAAAACGCGCCAGAAAGATCAACAACAGCAGGAGAATCACAGAGAGGAGGGCCGTTCCGCGCCTGGTTCTGAAAAGGCGGGTCACCGGTTTACCTCATCGTTCTGGCAGACCAGGTTGACCGCGTACACACCCTCGGTCTCGCTCAGCTTGTTGGTGATGGATTCGTTCTGCTCGCTCCGCGCTAAGATGCCGGACGAAAGCTCATAGATCATTTCGATCACGCCGCCGCTCAGATTCTTGGCCCGAATGATGGCTTTGCCTTTAAAAAAGAGCAGGATGAGATCGGAGACTTCCTCTTCTTTTTTCTGATCCGCGCGGACAATCAGCAGATAGCGGTCGTTGCGCTGCACTCTGCCGAAAACGACGAGGAACAGAAAGATAATCGCGCTGCCGACAGCCGCAATAAAGTATTCCGATACGCCGCAGCAGATGCCGACGGCGATGCACCAGAAAATATAGACCGTATCGCGGGGATCTTTGATCGCCGTGCGGAAGCGCACGATGGAGAGCGCGCCGACCATGCCGAGCGAAAGCGCCACGTTGTTTCCGATCACGGCCATGACCAGCGTCGTGACGATGGTCAGCATCACCAGCGAGACATTGAAGCGCGCGCTGTATACGGGGCCGGAATGCGAAAAGCGGTAGGAGACGTAGATGATCAGCCCCATCAGGGTGGATATGAGAAAATTGAGCAGGATCACCTGAAACGTGATTTCGGATGTTTCGGCCGAAAAATAGTCAAACAAAAGCTCTTTCATGTTAGGAAATCCTCCTGAATGTTAAGTGTTGGTGAATGTACGAAAGCGGAGGTGCCGATCCGCGGAGTTGCGGGGTGTTTTTACAGCGTCAGATCCCGGGCGAGGCAGTATTTGCTCGCGGAGGTCTGGGCGGCGCTGCATTTGCTGAGCATGTCTTTTATGTAACTGAGCATGAAGTTGTCGTATTTGACCTCCATAATGCAGCGTCCCGGCATCTGGACGAGGGAGGCGCACGGTTCCTCCGAGAAAAATCCGTATGCGGAAAGGCTGGCCCGGATCTGGCTGTCAAACGTGATGCGGATGTTGTTGCTTGGATAGATATAGGCAAACCTTCGGTATTCCACGATGCATTTGGGGCGGTAAACCTCCAGAAGCATCATGTTGCGCAGCTGCATGGCGAGCGGAGTATCCATGGCTTCGAGCGGAGAGAGATCGCCGCCGATCAGCCGTTCCGCCGCTTCCCTTTCCAGAATCAGAGACTTCTTTTGCTGATAGATGCCGCATTTCTGCTTGAGCTCCAGCTTGACCTTCCGGTCGGACGGCCCGTAGATGCGCAGCCGCAGCTTGTGCCGTTCCTCAAGGCCGTCCATCTTTTGCTGGTAGTCGTCGTCAAAGAGTGTGTCGAAATACAGGCTTCGTACCAAATACCCGTCGATTCCGTTGTGCGGATCCTGATGCAGAACCTTTGAAAAATAGCTTTGAAGCAGGTATCGCTCCTTTTCGCTGATCAGGTATTTGTTTTCAATCCGGCTTACGGAGAGAATTTCAGTCAATTTTCCGTTGCCCCCTTTCGATCAGATTCTTTTGAATCAACAAATCCACTTCGCCCTGCGCGGTGTAGTAGACTTCACATCCGAGCTGCTGCATCATCCGGGTTGTAGCGACGCCGGCCTGCGGAGCCGTTACAATGCAGATGTCGGGATCCAGCGTTTTCAGAAAAGCCGCGGACAGTTCCTCGTCCTCCCCGTGATGCGGCAGCTTCAGAACGTCGCATTCGATCGGATCGTCGAAGATCATTTCCGCCATGCGGGCGTTTTCCATATCGGCAGCCAAAAACACCCGCCTGTTTCCGCAGGTGATCAGGAGCGCGATGGAGGAGTTGTTGATCTGTTCGTAGTCGTCCTTCTCTCCGGCATATATCCGGACGCTGCAGTCGCCGAGCGAAAAGACGGGGTCGGTCTCCTCCGGGTATTCGACGGGGATTTGCTCTTTATCAATCTGTGTAAGCAGATCCTCCTCCAGTTGGCTGCCTTTTTTTGCCGAAGACATCAGAATTTTAGCGACGGAATAGGTTTCAAGCACCGTTTTGGCTCCGCCGATATGGTCTTTGTCCGGATGGGTGAGCACCAGCAGGTCGATCCTGTCGATCCCAAGCGCGTCGAGGCTTGAGAGCAGAAGCTGTTCATCCTCGGGCGTGCCCGTATCCACCAGCATCACCTGCCCGCCGCTCTGCACGACGATCGCATCCGCTTCCTCCAGCCCGACAAAATGGATGCTGGCGGATTGCTTCCCGGCTGCCCAAAAACTCATCTGCAAATAAATCGCAGGGATCGCCATCAGGCCAAGAAACAACATCCAACGAAGCGGGGCGCCATGTTTTTTACCGCGTGCCATCAACCGGAACACTTCCTCAAAAGAAAGGCGTTTTCTATGAAATTCCTTTAATATTATGGTGCCATATTTTAACATAAAAAGCTATTTCCGTCAAGAAACGACAGGAATCGAACAATGATAAAAGCAGCCGATCTTTTTTGCATTTCACGGGATTCATGGAGCGAAGAGATGCCGGAATCCATGGGGGCAAGGTTCCCAAAAAGGCCCTCCAACCGAAAAAGCGGCGTGCCCGGCAGAACAGAATCTTGCGGATTCGCTTTTCTCTAAAAAAGGTCGGATCTTCACAAATTTTTGCATGAGCATGGGAAAAATTCCGGGGTCCTTCACGGAATCGCCCGAAAAACGGTAAAAAAATATTCCGGCCCCATCTTTCAGGGGTCGGAATATTTGGTGCGGGCAACAGGGATCGAACCTGCACATCGGAGGATACCAGATCCTAAGTCTGGCGCGTCTGCCAATTCCGCCATGCCCGCACATATAAGCGGCAGGAACGGTGCCTGTCCGCTTTTTTTTAGTTTCAAATAAAATTTCACCGCCGAGGGTCAGTCTTTGGGCCTCAAAAGCCCGAATGGACCGGTTTTTCCGTCACTTCGCTTTCCAGACGCCCGCATCCTTCATGGACTGCGCGGCCAGCAGCACGCCGGCTTTCGCGGTGGAGTAGGTTAAGCCTCCCTGCATCCAGACGGCGTAGGGTTCCCGGAGCGGCGCATCCGCGGAGAGGTCAACCGAGGCGCCGAGGTGGAACGCACCCGCCGCCATGATGACCGGGTCGTCGTAGCCCGGCATATCCCACGGCTCCGGCGTGACAAAGGCGTCGATCGGCGAGCCGCTCTGAATGCCGCGGCAGAAGGCACAGAGGGCTTCTTTGCCGCCAAGCTCGATGGTCTCAATGATATCCGTCCGCGGCTCGTCGTAGGCCGGCGTCGCGCGGTATCCGAGCAGCTCAAAAAAGCGGGCCGCGAAAACGGAGGTTTTGATGGCGGCGGCTGTGACCGTCGGCGCAAAGAAAAGGCCAAGGTACATCGGGCGCAGCTCGTTTAACGTGCAGCCGATCTCCCTGCCGACGCCCGGCGCCGAGAGACGGTTGGCGCAGAGCTCCACATACTCGTGTTTTCCGGCGATATAGCCGCCGGTATCCGCGATGCCGCCGCCGGGGTTTTTGATCAGCGAGCCGATAATCAGATCCGCGCCGCACTGGGTCGGTTCCTCTTTGCAGACGAATTCGCCGTAGCAGTTGTCGGCAACGCAGACCGCCTGCGGGTTAGCCTCTTTGACGATGGAGAAGATCTTCCGCATCACGTCGACCGAGAGGGACGGCCGGAGCGAATAGCCGCGGGAGCGCTGAATATAGGCCATTTTTGCGCCCCGCACCGCCTCCGGAATCCCTTCGTAATTGACGCTTCCGTCCGGGAGCAGCGGCAGCTCCTTATAAGTGATGCCGAATTCCTCAAGGGAGCCGACGCCCCGGCCGCGGATGACGTCGTGAAGGGTATCGTAGGGCGTGCCGGTCAGACAGACCATCGTGTCGCCGGGACGCAGCACGCCGAAGAGGGCGGTCGAGATGGCGTGGGTGCCGCTCATAAAGTTGTGGCGAACCAAGGCATCCTCCGTGTCGAAGATCTGGGCCCAGACGCGGTCGAGCGTCTCGCGGCCGCGGTCGTCGTAGCCGTAGCCGGTGCTGCCGCCGAAGAGCGACTCGCTGACGCGGTTGTCGATAAAGGCGCGGAGCACCTTTTGGGCGTTGTGTTCCTCGGTCTCCGCGATTCGCCGAAAAGCGCCGGCGCAGTCGGTTTCCGCCTGATCCGCGGCGGCGAGCAGGGAGTTGTCGATGGGAAAAAATGCGTTCATTTCAGTTCCTCGTTATTTATTTTACAGGAATATTGGGAATAAATCCGTCGAAATCCGAGCGCCTCGTAGAGACGGGCGGAGTTTTCCCCGGAGGGCACAAGCCAGGCCGTTCTTCCGGAGTCGAGCAGCTCTTTTGCGCAGAGATAGGTGAGATAGGAGGCCATGCCCAGGCCGCGGTACTCCTCCCGTGTGGCAACACTCGTGATGACGCCGCAGGCGGCGCATCTGCCGCGGATGGAGGCGGTGGCCGCCGGCATTTCGCCGTCATAGATCATCTGGACCGTGGTCTGCCCTTTCCGGGCACCGCGCGAGATCCGCAGGAGCCATGCCTCCCTGTCCCCTTTGGCAAAGCCCTCGTCCACGCCGGCGAGCAGTTCCCAGACGTCGGAAAAATGCCGCGGCGGCTCCGCATGAAAGGCCGAAGCGGGCGGAACAAAAAGGCTTGAGCACGCCATGGCGGTCTCTTCGTGCTCGAGTATCGGAAATTCCTTTTTGAGCACGGGCAGCGCTTTTTTGCCGCAGAGAATGCCGATAAAATTCCCGCCGGGCAGCATCTTATTAAGGAAATCCAGCATTTCGCCGGAAAGACCGCTCATCTCGCAGAGCAGCAAAACGGCCCGCGAGGTAAAATCGGCGGCGGCAACAAGGCCTCCGGTTTCATCGTATTCGCCGAAGCAGCGCAGCCGCTCCGGGTCCTCCGAAAACGCCGCGGCGGAGGAGGCCGCCATCGCCGCCAGAACAGGTTCCTTTTCCGCGAGCCTGTCCAGGTCGGAGGGATTTTCCAGCAGCCGGATCATAGCTTCGGCAGCTCCCCGCGCAGGACGGCAAGCAGGCGGAGAGTGTTCTCAAAGTCCTCGATCCGCAGGGTCGTGACCGGCGAATGGATATATCTTGCCGGCAGGGAGACCGCGGCCGGGCGGACGCCTGCGCGGCTTTTATGAATAGGCCTGGAATCGTTGGCGCCGGCGATGCCCTCTTTGGGCTGGAACGGGATGCCGTTTTCTTGGGCAAGCGCCGTGACGGTTTCATAGAGCGCCGGGTCGTAGACCGTGCCTTTGTCAATGAAGGAGACGACCGGCCCTTTTCCCTGCGCGCAGACATAGTCCGCTTCCGCCGTATTGGCCCCGTCTCCGGCGGAGGTTGCCTCCACCACGACGGAGATATCCGGTTCCGCGGAGAATCCGGCGGCAGGCGCACCGTTGCCGTCGACTTCCTCCCGAGTGGTGAACGCCACAGCAAAGTCATAGGGGGCGTCGCCCTTCAGCAGTTCCACAAGCAGCGCGCACCCGGCCCGGTCGTCGAGGGCGCGGGAGCAGACGGCGTTCCCTCCGCCGATCAGGCAAAAGTCCGTATCCCAGACGGCGCGGTCGCCCGGCCGGACAAGCGCTTCGGCGGCCTCTTTGCCGTCGGCGCCGATGTCGATAAAGAGATCCTTGATCTCGGCGGGTTCCCCGCGCTGCTCCTTGGTGAGAAGATGCAGCGCCTTGGCGCCGATAAGCCCCGGAATCAGCTCTTTGCCCACCAGCACGCGCTTGCCGATGACGACGCGGCTGTCGATCCCGCCGACGCAGCCGAAATGCAGAAAGCCCTGCTCGTCGATGCGCGTGACGATGAAGCCGACCTCGTCCATATGGGCGCAAAAGAGCACCTTTGATTTCGGCGGCTCCTTTCCGGCTTTTTCGGCGATCAGGTTGCCGGCATTGTCGGTGCGGACCGTGCAGCCGGGCAGATCTTTGATCTCCTGATAAATGGCCTCCCGGACCGCGGCCTCGTCGCCGGAGGTGCCGGGGATTTTGCAGAAGGTCTCAAGATTTTCGAGGAGGGTTCCCATCAGTCCGCGCCCCCTTCCAGCACATAGGCCGCGATCAGCCGGCCGATGGCCTCAATGTCTTCGGCGGCCACTTTTTCGATGACGGTGTGCATATATTGCTGTGGAATGGAGAGCATACCGCAGCGGATGCCGGCGCCGACCCTTGCGATCTCGTCGGCGTTGGTGCCCGTTTCGCCCTCCATAATTTCATATTGATACGGGATGCTATTGCTTTGGGCAAGTTTTGCCAGCCGCTCGCAGACGCCGCGGTCGAGCATCGGAGAAAAGCCGATCATCGGGCCTTTTTTCATCTCTCCAGTCTCTCCCGGCTTCGTGTCGGGCGTTGCGCCGAAGGAGACGTCCATCTCGAGGGCTTCCGTCGGGCGCAGGGCAAACGCGGCCGTCCGGGAGCCTCCTCCCCCGACCTCCTCCCGCGTGGAGAAGACGGCGGAGAGGCCGCAGGGCAGTTCCTTTCCCTCAAGCGCCTCGAGCGCCTTGAGAATGCAGGCGCAGCCCGCGCGGTCGTCGAGCGCCGGCGAGGTGACATATCCGTCTCCGATTTCGGAGAAGCGGCCGCAGAGAATCACGCGGTCGCCGGGCCGGACCAATTCCTTCGCCTCTTCGGCGGAGAGCGCAAGGTCGACGGCGAGTTCCTCCGGTTTCGGATTTTCTTTCTTTTCGTCCTTCTGCAAGTGCGGCGGAACGGCGCCGATCACGCCCGGCAGCGGGCCGGATTTTGTCATGACCCGGACGGAGGAGCCGGAGATGCTCCTGCGGTCGATGCCGCCGCATGGCCGGACAGAGGCGAATCCGCGTTCGTCGATGCGCACGACGATCAGGCCGATCTGGTCGAGATGGGCGTCAAGCAGCACATGGCGGCCGTTTTTCTCCGGCGCGACTTCGCAGATCACGGAGCCGAGCGGGCTTATATACGTTTTTCCGTAGCGGGAGAGCAGGCCGGCCGCGGTTTTTGCGGCGGCGTCCTCCGCGCCGGAGGTTCCCTCCGGCTCACAGAGCTTTTTCAGTAATTTGATGGTGTCCATGAAATTCCTCGTTTGTTTCTTTGTTTGGTCTCCGGGCTTTAAAACCGTTTTGCGCGGGACCGGGTTCTTGGAATGCCTTCCGCGGAATTCGGAAGAATCCCGGAGCGCTCGTTTTGCAGGCACTCGCCTGCCTTCGTCAGACGGATTTCCGAACATCGCCCTTGGAGGTATTCTGTGTGAGACCGTGGTTGCTCGCTTCCGGGCAGGGCGGTCGGGATCTTGGAATACCTTCCGCGGAATCCCTAAGAATTCCCGAACGCTCGTTTTATCTGCGTTTCCGAACCGTCTTCCGGATTTTCAATCTGTTTTTGGGTGGAATTCCGCCCCGGATCGGTTTAGTCGCCGAGGCCGCTCACCAAATCTTTAAAGTGCCTGCCGCGGAGCTCAAAATTGCGGTAGCGGTCGAAGCTGGCCGAAGCCGGCGAGAGCGTCACAACGTCGCCTTCCACGGCGCGTTCCGCGGCGAGCTTCACGGCCTCCTCCATGCCGTCCACAAAGACGATTTCCGGGGAGCCTTGGTAATCCGGATGGTTTTGCACGGCGGCGGCGATCTTTTTCGCGGTCGGACCGGAGAGGATCAGCAGCTTCGCGTGCGCGATCAGATGCGGCGCAAGCGGCTCATAGGGGATTTTTTTGTCGTAGCCGCCGCCGATTAAGATTACTTTCTGTTGAAAACAGGAGAGCCCGGCGATGGTCCGGGTCGGGCTGGTGGCGATGGAGTCGTTGTACCACCGCACGCCGCGCCGCTCCCGCACGAATTCGATGCGGTGCTCGACGCCGGGGAATTCCTGCGCGATCTTTCGCATGGTCTCCGGGTCAACCTCGCCCCAAAGCGCCGCAATGGCGGCAAGATAATTTTCCACGTTGTGCATGCCGGGAATGCGGATTTCATCCTTATGGAAGAGCTTTGTCACGCTGCCGTGTTCATTGTAGCAGAGAAAGCCGTCCGCATCCAGATAGGCGCCGTTCCGCACCGGATTCTGGCGGGAGAACCAGCGCAGGTCGCCGCGCACAAGCTCCGCCATGCTCGCGGTGATGACGTTGTCCGCGTTGAGCACGGTGCGCGAGAAGGCATTCTGATGCCTCAGGATGTTGCGCTTGGCCTCGATGTATTCCTCCATGTCCTTATGGACGTCGAGATGGTTCGGCGCCACATTGGTGACGACGGCCACCTCGGGCGAGGTGCGCATGGAGATCAGCTGAAAGCTCGATAGCTCGGCCACTACGGCGTCGCTTTCCTGAATCCGCTCGATTTCCGGCAGCAGGGCATTGCCGATGTTGCCGCCCTTCCAGATCTGTTTGCCGGAGGCCGCGAGCATCTCCGCAAGAATCGTGGTGGTGGTGGTCTTGCCGTCGCTGCCGGTCACGGCGTAGCGGCGGCAGGGACAGAGATCGAAGAAGACCTCCATCTCGCTTGTGACGACCGCGCCGTTTGCCCTTAGCTCGCAGAGCGCCGGGCTCCACCAGTTGAGGCCCGGGGTACGGAAGACGACGTCCGCGTCGATGCCGTCGAGATAGTTTTCGCCCAGAATCAGTCTGGCACCGGCCTTCTCGAGGATCTCCGCCTTTTCGCCGAGGGCGTCCCGGCCGTTTTTATCGCGGGCCTCTGTTTCAATGCCCTTTTCGGCAAACATACGAATGACGTCGGTGTTGCTGACGCCGATGCCGATGAAGGCAACTTTTTTCTTTTTCATATCGTCAAAAAACCTGGCGATGCGGTCCATGCAATCCCTCCCGGAATCCTGCGCCGCTCAAAAAAATGATGCGGCACGGAAAAACATAGATAACTTATCTATTATAAACGAAAACCCCGGTTTTGTAACTATCCGGGACGGATAAAATTCGTTTTTTTTCGCACAGACAGTTCATGCATGAAAAAAATCATTGAATTTTTCTATACCGGGTGTTAACATAAGTTTAATTTTTATACCGAAACGGGGAAAATACTATGGAGCAGAATGCCAAAAGGGAATCATTCAAAGATCTCGGCGTCATCGAAACCGAGACCGCCATCAAATTCATCAAGGACAGCTTCCAGACGGAACTGGCCCGGGCGCTCGGCCTGACGAGGGTCTCCGCACCGCTGTTCGTCTTTCCCGAGTCCGGCCTGAATGACAACCTTTCCGGCGTGGAAAAGCCCGTTCGCTTCAAAGTGAAGAGCGTCGGAAAGGATGCGGAAGTCGTACAGTCCCTGGCAAAATGGAAACGCCTTGCCCTGAAGCGCTACGGCTTCGGCGTGGGCGAGGGCCTTTATACGGATATGAACGCCATTCGCCCGGACGAGGACCTCGACGATCTTCACTCCATTTATGTCGACCAGTGGGACTGGGAAATGGTCATTACGCAGGAGCAGCGCAGCCTCTGCTTCCTGAAGGATATTGTCCGGAAGATCTACGGGGCCCTGCGCAGAACGCAGCAGAGCCTGGTCGGGCGCTTCCCCGGGTTTGAGCCGTGGCTTCCGGAGGAGATCACCTTTATCTCCACGCAGGAGCTGGAGGATCTGATGCCGGATCTGACGCCGAGAGAGCGCGAAGACAAGATCGCGGAGCAGTATGGCGCCGTCTTCCTGATGCAGATCGGCGGACCGCTGCGCAGCGGAGCGCCGCACGACAGCCGCGCGCCGGATTACGACGACTGGTCGCTCAACGGCGATATCCTGATCTGGTATCCGGTGCTGGGGCGCGCGGTGGAGCTTTCCTCCATGGGCATCCGCGTCGATCCGCAGTCCCTTGACGCTCAGCTCGAGGTCTCCGGCTGCGAAGAACGCAAGCAGTTCCCCTTCCACAAGGCGCTGCTGGCCGGCGAGCTTCCGCTCACGATGGGCGGCGGCATCGGGCAGTCCCGGATCTGCATGGTGCTGCTTGGCAAACGCCATATCGGCGAGGTGCAGGCCTCCGTCTGGTCGGATGAGATGCTTGATACTCTCTCCTCCGACGGAATCTGCCTTCTCTGAGAGAAAAAAATATCGGGTGACGGATCGCTCCGCCGCCCGTTTTTTATGCCCAAAAAAGGAGGCCGCCTGTTTGGAAAACAGGGCCCTCCCCTGCCGGCTGCCGGCTGCCGGAAAAAAATTTCTCAGGAGGCCGCACCGCATACGAGGGCTTTATAAAACCAATTTTTAAAGGGATCATACCGGCATCACAACCGGATCGCCGGCTTCGCGGCGGAATGGAATACCGAATCAGGCAAAACGAATTTTTTCAGGAGGCCGCGCCTCATAAGAATCACAGCCCCAATTTTTTGAAGAGAGCCGGCCAGCCCGCCAGCATCACGACCGGAAGAATAGAGTACCGGATCAGGGCAAACAGGTTTCCCTCCGGGAAGACGGCCTTCAGCCCGGCCTCGAACACAAGGACGATGCCCATGCCGATCAGATACTGAAGCGCGAGCTTTCCGAAGCGGCCGCCGGTCTCAAAGCGGACGTATTTCTGCTCGAGGTAGTTCCCAACAGCGATGCCCAGCGAAAAGCCGAAGCTCTTCCAGAGGTCGGTGACGTCGCCCTTCAAGAACAGGAACGGAATAAAAATCAGCGTCAGGCCCAAAAAGAAGAGCGGGCGTTTGCTCGGCAGAATCCTGCGGTAGAGCCTCCAGAGCAGCAACGGCAGCAGAATGCCGATGGCAAGCCCGGCCAAAACGTCCGTCGGCCAGTGTACGCCGCAGTAGAGGCGCGAGAGGGCGATCAGCACCGGCACAACGGCGGCAAGAATATAGAAGCGCCGGCGTCCGGTTGCCCGCGCCAGAGCCGTGCAGAAGTTGGCTCCGGCCTGTGTATGGCCGCTGGGGAACGAGGTACCGGTGGCGGTGGAGGCCCGGAGCACGCGGATGCCCTCGACGCCGATCGGCCGCGCGACCGCAAAGACGGTTTTCAACGCGTTGACGGTGAGGTTGCCCGCCGCGGCGCACCCGCAGAGCCAGTAGCCGAGCTCCTTGCTGACGCACCAGAAAATAAGCGCCGCGACCGGGACCAGAAAGATCTGCTCGCCAAGGATGGTGATGGCCTGCATGACCAGATCGAGAAAGGGCGTGGAAATGCTCTGGATGGCCCGGATGATATCGGCCTGAAATTCCATGGGTGCGCGCCTCCTTTACCGAATAAAATACGATATGAGTGTAGCATAGTTCACGCCCCGCCGCAAGTTCCGGAGGGGGCGGGTTTTTCCAATATTTTCGTGGATTTTTTAAGGCCGGTATGTTAAGATGAAACCGGAAACCAATTCCGGAGAGAAGGGGGATGCTTTTTTCGTGAATCTCCACTGGACAAGACGGGATACCAAGCGCGCGGTTTGGATCGTTTTGGTCGCGTTTGCCGTGCTCCTGCTGTTTTTTGCCATGAAAAACTGGGCGAAAACGGTTGCCCTTGCCAAAACGGTGGCGGAGCTCTTCCGGCCGTTCACCATCGGCTTCGTCATGGCCTATCTGCTCAACGCGCCGATGATGTTTTTTGAAAAGCATGTATTCGGATTTGTGGAAAGGAAAAAGCCCCGCCCCGGGCTGCGGCGCTCGCTGGCCATTTTTCTGACGTGGATTTTGACGGCCGCGGTCCTGACGTTTTTCTCCTGGATCGTCATTCCGCAGGTCGTGGTGAGCGTCGAGATGTTCATCAGCCGGGTGCCCGGCTACTACAACAGCCTGCTTACCGCCGCCCAGTCCCTGCTCGACAAATATCATCTTGATTTTGAAGTTGTGGAAGAGTTCCTTCAGACCACCATCACGACCGAAGGACTCGTGAAAAAGTTGACGGAGTATGCTTCCAGTCTGCTGCCGCAGCTTGCGAATCTCTCCGTGCAGGTCGGCGGCGGCATCCTGGATGTCGCGGTCGGCATCATCATCTCCGTCTATCTGATGTTCAGCAAAGAGACGCTGATCAGCCAGCTCAAAAAGGCGATCTATGCGTTTATCCGGCGCGGCGCTGCCGACAAGCTCGTCTCCGTTGCAAGAGAGAGCCACCGCGTTTTCAGCGGCTTCATCAACGGCAAGATCATCGATTCCGCCATCATCGGGCTTCTCTGTTATATTCTGATGAGCCTGTTTCATATGGATTATGCCCTGCTCATCAGCTTTATTGTCGGCGTCACCAACATCATCCCGTTTTTTGGCCCGTTCTTCGGCGCCATTCCCTCCGCGCTGATCCTTTTGATGGCCGATCCGATCGAATCGTTCTGGTTCATTATATTGATTCTCGTCTTGCAACAGTTTGACGGCAATATTCTCGGCCCGAAGATTCTCGGCGATTCCACCGGTCTGCCGGCGCTCTGGGTGCTGTTTGCCATTCTGATCGGCGGCGGCCTCTTCGGCATTCTCGGCATGGTCATCGGCGTACCGGCCTTTGCGGTCTTCTACTCGCTGCTCCGGGAGTGCTTCAACGTCCGCCTGACGAAAAAGGGCCTCCCCACCTCGACGAATAGCTACCTTGTGATAAAAGGGAAAAAAGATCAGGCGGATATTGAGACGAATCCCTCCGGGCCGGATCCGCGGGACTGACGGGCGGGAAGCCATATCAGAAAAGCACCTCACCGTCCGCCCGGCGAAAAAGGAAATCCCCTGCCGATAAAATGAACGAAAATCGAAGGCCGGAGAGAAAGAGCCGATCTCAAAATGGGTTCTTTGCAGGCCTGATCCGCGGGACTGATAGGCGGAAAGTTATATTCAAAAAACACCCTATTGTCCGCCTGACGAAAAAGGGCCTTACTTGTCTATAAAAGGTATAGAGATTAGAAATCGGAGGGAAAACGCCGATTCTGAGACGGCTCCCGATGGGTTGGATCTGCGGGAGTTTAAAAGGAGGAACAGCAGTGTCTGTGAGACGGGTATTCTGGATCGTTCTCGACAGCTTCGGCATCGGCGCGCTGCCGGATGCGGCACAGTTCGGCGACGAGGGCAGCAATACGCTCGCAGCCTGCGCGGCGACCGGGGAACTCTCCGTGCCGAATCTGATTTCTCTCGGTCTTGGCAATATCGCCGGCGTGGATTCCATCCCGAAGGCGGAGCATCCCCTCGGCGCCTTCTGCCGCCTGACGGAACAGAGCCGCGGAAAGGATACGACGATCGGCCACTGGGAACTTGCGGGCTGCGTCTCGAAACGTCCCCTGCCCACCTATCCAAACGGCTTCCCACCGGAACTCATCGCGGCGCTGGAGGCGGCGATCGGCCGGAAGGTGCTCTGCAACCGTCCCTATTCCGGCACGCAGGTCATTTACGATTATGGCCGGGAACACATGGCGACCGGAAAGCCGATCGTCTACACCTCGGCGGACAGCGTCTGCCAGATCGCGGCGCACGAATCGGTGATCCCGGTGCCGGAGCTTTATTCGATCTGCGAGACGGCGCGGCGGGTTTTCTGCGGGGAACATGCGGTCGGCCGCATCATCGCGAGGCCCTTTACCGGGGAATGGCCGGATTTTGCCCGAACCGCCAACCGGCATGACATCTCCCTGCCGCCGCCGGAGGAGACGGCGCTCGACCTGCTCAAAAACGCGGGCTTCGACGTGATCGGCGTCGGCAAGATCAACGATATCTTCGCGGGCCGCGGCCTCACCGAGTTTCTGCGCACCGGCCCGAATGAGATCGGCATGCGGGTGACCTCTGAATATCAGGGCCGGGATTTTCGTGGCCTGTGTTTCGTGAACCTCGTCGATTTCGATATGGTTTACGGCCACCGCAACGATGCGCCCGGCTATGCGGGAGCGCTCTCCCGCTTCGATCTCTGGCTCGGCGGCTTTCTCAAAAAGATGCGCTCCGAGGATGTCCTGATGATTACGGCCGACCACGGCTGCGACCCCTCGACGCCCTCCACGGATCACTCGCGGGAATACATTCCGCTGCTGGTCTGCGGAAACCATGTTCGCCCGGATACCGACCTCGGCACCCGAAGCACATTTGCCGACGAGGCCGCGACGATCATGGAGCTGTTCGGGATTTCACAGGAAAATCTTTCCGGAACGAGTTTTTGGGAAGAGATTTCCATTTAGTCTAATTCGGAATATTATAATATGGAATATAAAAGCGAGGCGCTTTCCAAAGGGAAACGCCTCGCTTTTGCCTTCATGATGAGATTTATGCGGATGTTATATACGCATGATATAATTCGCTTTCCGGGGAGCCGGCTCCGGCAGGTCACAGGCCGGATAGCCAAGAATGCAGTTGCCGATGCCGACTAAATTCTCCGGAAGCCCCCATTTTTTCAGCAGAGCTTTTCCTTCAGGAGAGGCGAACACCTCGCGGGCGCGGTGGATCCAGCAGGAGCCGAGGCCGACGGCATAGGCGGCGTTCAGCATATTGCCAAGAACGAGCGCGCCGTCTTCCAGATAGGTGTTTGCGGACGGATCAGCCAGCACGACGACAACCGCCGGCGCGCCATAGAAAGGATCGTCCGCCGAATCCATAACGGCGGCGTTGAGCTTCGAGAGCAGGTCGCGGGTTTCTTTATCCGTGACGGCCACGAGAACCGGCGACTGACGGTTCATGCCGGTCGGCGCATAGGTGCCGGCCCGAAGCACCGCCTGCAGGTCTGTCTCGGAAACCTGCTCCGGCTGATAGTTTCGGATGCTGCGGCGGCTTTCCAGGGATTTCAAAACGTCATTTTTCACATCATTTCACCCTTTCTGTTGATTTATATAAAGCCGGCGAGGCAAACCTCACCGGCTTCTCTTGTTTTCGGGAATCCGCGGATCGGCTGAAGAATTCCCCATGAATCTTTTGACAAAGGATTTTCCGGGAAAAGCGGGTTCCGTCAGGCGCGGAGCTGAGCGCCGATCTCCTGCAGGGCGCGGAGAATCTTGCTGACGGTGCGGTCGCCCTCCTCGACGGTGAGCGTGCGGTCGGCGGCACGGAGCGTGACCGTATAGGCGACGCTCTTTTTGCCCTCGCCGACCTGTGCGCCGGTGTAGACGTCGAAGAGCTCGAGCTTTTCGAGCAGATTGCCGGCCGCCCCACGGATGGCTTTCTCGAGAGAGGCCGCCGGCGTCTCTTTTTTGCAGACGATGGCAAGGTCGCGCGTGGAGGCCGGGAATTTCGGCAGGGGTTTAAACTTCTGGCCGGTGACGCGGGCTTCAAAGATCTTTGTGATGTCGAACTGGGCGATATAGGCGGCGGTGCCGACGCCGTAGTTGTCAAGCACCTTCGGCGACGCCTCGCCGATCCAGCCGATCTCCGCGCCGTTTAAGAGAATTCTTGCACAGCGGCCGGGATGGAAGGTCGGGTTGTCGCGGACGGCTTCATATTCGATGCCGGAGACCCATAATTTTTTAAAGGCCTCGTCGAGCATGCCTTTGATGGCGAAGAAATCCTCTTTTTCGCCGTAGGTGCCGATTACGGCGACGGCGCGCTCATCCGGCAGCTCATTCGGGGAGTCGTTCGGCATATAGACGGTGCCGATCTCGAAGAAGCGGCCGTCGATGTTGCGGTTGCAGTAGTTGCGGGCGATCACGTCCATCATCGAGGGCAGGCAGGTGGTGCGCATAATCGAAGTGTCCTCGCCGAGCGGGTTTGCGATGACAAGGCTCCTGCGTAGCGCGGAGTCCACCGGCATGCAGATCTTATCGTAGAATTTCGGGCTGATGAACGAGTAGGTGGCGACCTCGTAGCAGCCGTTTGCGAGGAAGAGGCGGCGCAGTTCCTTTTCAAAAAGCTGGCGCTCGCTGTAACCGCCCTCGTTGACGCTGCCGGAGACATCGTCCGGGATCTTGTCGTAGCCGTAGAAGCGGGCAATCTCCTCGGCGACGTCGGCCTTGTGGCGGACGTCGGCACGGTAGCTCGGCACGATCATGGTGTCGCCGTCGAAGCGGAAATCGAGCTTTTGGAGAACTTCTTTCATATAGTCCGGCGTGACGTCGATGCCGAGGAAACGGTTGATCCAGTCGGCATGGAGCGGCAGGCGGTAGTCTTCATAGTTGGCGTTATCGACGTCGATGAAGCCGCCGACGACCTCGCCCGCGCCGAGCAGTTCGACAAGTTCGCAGGCTCTCTGAACGGCCGGCAGGCACATCCGGGAATCAAGCTCTTTTTCAAAGCGGCCGGAGCTCTCGGTACGCATGCCGAGCTTCTGCGCGGTTTTGCGCACGGAGGAGCCGAGGAAGTTCGCGGATTCAAAGACGACGGTTTCGGTGTCGTCCTGAATGCCGCTGTATTCGCCGCCCATCACGCCGGCGACGCAGGAGGGCTTCTCTTCATCGCAGATCACGAGCATTTCGGGCGAAAGCTTGCGCTCCACGCCGTCGAGCGTCTCGATCGATTCGCCCTCCCCGGCATTGCGCACGACGATCTTGTGCCCCTTGAGGTATTTGTAATCAAAGGCGTGCATCGGCTGGCCGTACTCGAGCATGACGAAGTTGGTGATGTCGACAAGGTTGTTGATCGGCCGCACGCCCGAGGCGCGGAGCCGTTCCCGCATCCACCGCGGCGACGGGGCGATCTTGATATTTTTGATCATGCGGGCGACGTAGCGGCGGCAGAGCTTCGGATTCCGAACCTCCACGGAGAGCAGGTCGCGGATGTCGCCGGTCTCATGCTGAATGGCCGGGGTATGAAGATGAAGCGGCTTGTCGAAGGTCGCGGAGGCTTCCCGCGCGAGTCCGATGACGGAGAGGCAGTCCGGGCGGTTCGAGGTGATCTCGAATTCGACGGTGGTATCGTTGAGGCCGAGCGCCGTGCGGATGTCGTCGCCGGGTTTGCAATCCTCTTGGATAATCAGAATACCGTCCTCGATCGCATAGGGGAAGTCGTGGACGGTGACGCCGAGCTCCGAAACGGAGCACATCATGCCCTCGGAGAGCATGCCGCGGAGCTTGCCTTTTTTGATTTTCTTATCGTTTGCGAGCGTGGAATTGTCGAGCGCGACCGGAACGAGGGCACCCTCGAAGACGTTTGTCGCCGCCGTGACGATCTGATACGGGCGCTCCCGGCCGATGTCGATCTGGCAGACGACCAGTTTATCCGCGTCGGGATGTTTTTCAATTTTGAGAATCCGGCCGACGACCACGTTGGAAATATAATCGGCTTCCTCAGCAAAGCCTTCGACCTTGGAGCCGGACATGGTAATTCTGTCGCAGAATTCCTTCGGCGCAACGCCGGTTTCGACATAATCTGCGAGCCATCTGAGCGATAAATTCATGGCGATCCCTCTTTCCGTTTATTCGCGCGGTTCCGCTTCGGCAAAGTCCGCGCAGGCGGCATCTTCGCCGAGCATCGCGACGATTTCCTCGATGTCGGTCTTGATGCTCGCGTAGACCTCGTCGGTAACCAGGCGGTTTTCGTGTGTGACGTCGAGCAGGTAGGAGGCCTTTCTCGCGTTTTCCAGAGCGTCGGAGTAACTTTCGGCCTCGGCGCATTTCCGCAGATCCACGGAGCAGCGGCGGAATTCCGGCGCGACGACGTGATCCTGCATCCCGAAGAAGAGCTTGGAATAGAGATTCTGCGCGCGGGTCTCAAATTTTGTGGATTTCTCCACGATCAGAAGCTGATTCATTTCGTATGGCTCCTCCCCTTAAAACTGATCCAGAAAACGCAGATCGTTTTCGTAGAAATTGCGGATATCGGTGACGGCGTAGCGCATCATCACGATCCGCTCAAGCCCCATGCCGAAAGCCCAGCCGCTGTATTCCTCCGGGTCGATGCCGCAGTTGGAGAGCACCTTCGGGTGCACCATGCCGCAGCCGAGGATCTCGATCCAGCCCTCGCCCTTGCAGACCGGGCAGCCCTTGCCGTGGCAGGCGAAGCACTGGACGTCCATCTCGGCGGAAGGCTCGGTGAACGGGAAGTGGTGCGGACGGAAGCGGACGACCGTATCCGGGCCGTAAAGCTGCCGGACGAAGGAACTGAGCGTGCCCTTCAGATCGGACATCGTGATGCCCTTGTCGACGACCATTCCCTCGATCTGATGGAACAGCGGGGAGTGGGTGGCGTCGAGGGCGTCGGAGCGATAGACGCGGCCGGGGGAGATGATGCGGATCGGCGGGCGCATTTTTTCCATCGTGCGGACCTGCATGCCCGAGGTCTGGGTACGGAGCAGGATATTCTGGTTGAAATAAAAGGTATCCTGCGTGTCGCGCGCGGGGTGGTCCTTCGGGATATTCAGGGCCTCAAAATTATAATAATCGGTTTCAACCTCCGGGCCCGTGACGACGCTGAATCCCATGCCGATGAAGATGCGCTCGAATTCCTCGAGCACCTTGTTGAGCGGATGCAGCTTGCCGGTCGGGCAGGGCGTGCCGGGGAGCGTCACGTCGACGGTTTCGGCGGCGAGCTTCTCCTCCAGCATTTTCTCTTTTACATGGGCGTCGGCCGACTTGATCTCGTTTTCGATCTCGGTACGGATCTGATTTGCGAGCTGCCCGATGACCGGGCGTTCCTCGTCGGAGAGGCCTCCCATCTGTTTCAGGATGGCCGTGAGCTCGCCCTTTTTGCCTAAGAAACGCACTCTCAGATCCTCCAGCGTTTTGGCGTCGCCGGCGGCTTCGAGGGCCTCCCTCGCTTTCAGGCGGATCTGCTCCAATGCCTCTTTCATATATGTTCCCTCCTGTTTTCGATCATGGTGTTCAGATCGTTCTTCAAGAATTACAAAAGCCAATAAAAAAACCGCCCGTCCCTCACAAAATCAGGACGAAGACGGCAGTCTCCGCGGTACCACCCGCATTCCCGGCAAAATCCCGGGCACTCGTGGACAGATAACGGTGTCCGGCCGGCCGCGCTTACTGAACGTTCCCTGTTCGGCGCGGACGCTCGCGGGTGAACTTCGGTTCCCCGTTCCGTAAAAAGGCTCTCAGCCGGCGGCCTTTTCTCTCTTTTCGGAACTTTGGGAGCCTACTCTCCCGGTCCCAGCGTCTGACAATATCGGATATTAGCAATACTACCATAGCAAAGCCTTTTTTTCAAGCTTTTTTTCTCCTTAAAAATATGATATGATAATTTAAGGAAAATATCGAAAAGGGGCGAAGGCATGAGCGACATTTTTGTGGAAAAAATGGTGGCGAAAAGGCCCGATGCCGCGGACTGGGCAAAACTGGCCGGCGTCTATTTGGCAGCCTTCGCGGTCGTGGCGACGGTGTTTTATATCGAGTTTTTCGTCACGATGGGGCTGGAGCTGATCCTCCTGCCCGTGCTTGCCGGAGCGGTCTTCGGCAGCTATACGCTCGCAAAGTTTCTCAGTGCGGAGTATGAGGCCATCTATACAAACGGCGATCTGGATGTCGACGTGATCCGCGGCAGGGCCAGAAGAAAGCGCCTGTTCGCCTGCGACGTCCGGGAGGCCGAGGATTTCGGAAAGTATCTTCCCGGCCTCGATTTTCCGGGCTGCGGGGTGCTGTTTGCCTGCGACGGCAAAAAATCGGACGATCTCTGGTTCTTGACGGCGCAGAACCGTTCCAGCAAAGGCGCGAAAACCGCGGTGATCCTCAACATGGGGGAAAAGGAACTTGCCGCCGTGCGCCCATATTTGAAGCCGGGCCTCGCGAGGCAGATTCCCGCCGCACCCCAACCGCCCGAACTATAATTATTTCCTCGGGGAGCTTTTGCCCCAGCTTTCTCCGAACAAGCGAGATTCTGTCGGGAAATTTCTTTTTGCGGGACCGGGATTTCGGTTTTGCCCGAGACTTTTTCCAATCCCCAAAAATTCCTTTTGCCCGGTCCTCCGGGCAAAGATTGTTTTTAAACTGTGAAAGAAGGCGCACGCCATGAAAATTCTGACCGTACCCCAGATGAAAGAGGCCGAGCGCAGAAGCGGCGAAATGGAGGTCAGCAGCACGCGGCTGATGGAGAATGCCGGGAGCGCCGCCGCCAATTTCATCAAAAAGACGTTTGACAATATCGCCGGGCGCAACTTCATGATCTTCTGCGGCGGCGGCAACAACGGCGGGGACGGCTTCGTGGTCGGCAGAAAGCTCGCCGCCGAGGGCGCCAACGTCATCGTTGTGCTCTGCGCGGGCATTCCGAAGAGCGAAGAAGCCACTTTTATGTATGCCTCCGCGGTGAAGGCCGGTTTGGCGATCTTCGACTGGAACGAGGACCGCGAGAAGGCGAAGGAGTATCTCTCCACCGCCGACGTCGTTGTGGACGCCCTGTTCGGCACCGGGTTTCACGGAGCCTTGAGCGACGAGTACCGGGAGATCACCACGCTGATGAATAACGCGATCGCCGCGGTGGTCTCGCTGGATATTCCGAGCGGCGTCAACGCGGAGAACGGCGAGGCCGACCCGGATTCCATCCGCGCGGATTTCACGGTCGCCTTCGACTGCCGGAAACCGGGCCATCTGCTGTTGCCGGGCCGCGCGTTTTCCAAAAAGACTGTCGAGGTCGACATCGGCATCCCGCAGGAGGTCGCCTCCTCGATGATGCAGGACTGCTTCTGCGCGGACGACGCGATGGTGTTTTCCTCCATCCGCAAACGCCCGCTTTTCTGCAATAAGGGCGCCTACGGCAGGCTGCTCGCTGTCTGCGGGTCGGAGAATTACCCCGGCGCGGCGGCGGTCAGCACCTATGCGGCCATGCGCGCCGGCGCCGGCATCACGACGCTCGCCTCCACGGAATCCGTGATCGCAAAGGTTCTGCCGCGCATTCCGGAGGCGACGTTCCAGCCGCTTCCGGCGGATGAGGAGGGACGCATCGCCGCCTCCGCCTCCGAAAAGCTCGTCTCCGCGCTGAAAAAGAGCACCGCCTGCCTGATCGGCTGCGGGCTCGGCGGCGGGGAAGAGATCCGGGATCTCGTGCTCACCGTGCTCAAAAAATCTGAGGGCCCGGTCGTGCTGGATGCCGACGGCCTCAACGCGCTCGCCGGCCATCCGGAGCTTCTGCTGCATGCAAAATCGCCGGTGATCCTGACGCCGCATATGGGAGAAATGGCAAGACTCTGCGGCCTTTCCATTCAGGAGGTTCAAAATGACCGCGTGGAGATCGCCCGCGCCTTCGCTCAAAAATACAAAGCCGTGCTCGTGCTCAAGGATGCCTCCACCGTCACGGCTTCGCCGAACGGCGACGTCTATTTTAACCTCACCGGCGGCCCGGCGCTCGCAAAGGGCGGATCCGGGGATTGCCTCGCCGGTATCATCGCGGCCTTTGCCGCGCAGAAGATGAATCCCACGGCCTGCGCGGTCTGCGGTGTCTGGCTGCACGGTCTCGCGGGGGAGCGCGCGGCGGAAAAATATTCGAGCTGGGGCGTGCTTGCCACCGATCTGCCGGCGGAATTCTGCTCAATTCTTGCGGAACACGGGGTCTGACCGCGCCGGCAGTGTGTTTTCCACACGAAGGAGCGGCCTGATAAATCAAAAGAAGTCTTTGCTTACCGGGAAGGTGTTTCGCGCTCTTGCGGAGTACGGGGTCTGACGGTTCCGGCGGCGGTTTCGCCGCATGAAGAGTCTTCCTGCCAAATAAAAAATTCACCGCCGCTTTTCGGGGCACGGAAATCCCTGTGAGAGGTAAAATCCGGCGGGATCCTTCCCGGGGCCGCCGCTTTAGCCGTTTCGGCTTTCTCCCGTGCGGAGATGCGGCCGCTTTTACGACGACAAAAAAGCCCGCGGCGGGACGCTTCACAGGCAAAAAACAGCATATCTGCCTCCTCCGGGCCGTATATTTGTCACAGCGGTTTTCGGGGGAGGCGTTTTTTATGAAACGGGCTGCGGTTTTGCTTTTGGTTCTCTTTCTTGGCGGATGTTCCGCGGGGATGCCTGCGGTGAAGGATGTGCAGGCGTACTATGCGCAGCCTTTTTCCGCAGAGATCACATTTGCCTTGGAGGAGAGCACCGCCGCCTGCGCCTTTTCGCGGGACGGGGAGATCTTTCTCCTGACCGCGGAGTCGCCGGATTCCGTCGCGGGGCTGGAGACGGAGCTCTGCGGAGAGACGGCTGTGCTGCGGTATGCGGGCATGGAACGGACGTTTCCGGTCTCCGCCCTGCCGGAGGCAAATCCGGCCGTTTTGCTGCGGGGCATGATCCTCGCGCTTGCCGCCGGGAACTTTACGCTCACCGGAACCGAAGAGGGAACCGCCGCCGAGGGCGAGGGATTCCTCCTTTATTTCGATGCGGACTCGCTGGCACCGGAGAAGGCCGTCTTTTCGGATGTGGGGCTGACGGTACATTTCGGCCCCTTTGATGCCGGCTGATTTTGAAGATGAAATAGCGGCGGGAGGAAGCGATTTGCCCTGTATTTTCGACGCGGCATCTTTTGAAAGGAGAGAAAATAATATTTCCTGAAAAAAAGGCGGCGGAGACCTCCCGTTCTTTGAGGCAGGCTGATTTTTTGCAGAAAAATAAAATTCCCTCTTGCTTTTTGAGACAGGCTGTAATATAATCATAAACGCACTGGAAATTTGGACGATTAGCTCAGCTGGTAGAGCTTCCGCTTGACGTGCGGAAGGTCGGGGATTCGAGTTCCTCATCGTCCACCATAAAACACCCGCTCCGGCGGGTGTTTTTTTATGCTCCGGCGCCGCGTCCGGGATCTTTGGATTTGGAATTGTAAAGGCCCGGGCGCTGTGTTATAATAAATTATAAATAGGCTGTCGAACGGGGGGAGATGAGGGCTTGCGGATTCTCGGCATAGACCCGGGCTACGCCATCGTGGGCGTCGGCGTGCTGGATTACGAAAAGAACAAATTCCGCCCGGTGCGCTACGGCGCCGTCGAAACGCCCGCGGGCATGCCGTTCAATGAGCGCCTCAAGGTGATCTACGACGATCTGACCACGGTGATCGCCGAGCTCCGGCCCGACGCCATGAGCATCGAAAAACTCTACTTCAACAGCAACCAGAAGACCGCCATTGCGGTGGCCGAGGCGAGGGGCGTCGTGCTGCTCGCGGCGGTGCAGGCGGGCATTCCGATTTATGAATATACGCCGCTCCAGATCAAGCAGTCCCTCGTCGGCTACGGCCGCGCGGAGAAAAAGCAGGTCATGGAGATGGTCAAAACCATTCTGAAGCTCGAGTCCGTCCCGAAACCGGACGATACGGCGGACGCATTGGCCGCCGCGATCTGCCACGGCTACTCGTCCGGCTCTTTGCTCTACGACATCAAAAATAAGGAGGCGGCCCAATGATTTACAGCCTCAGCGGGAGGATCCGCCATATTGAGGACGGCTTTTTCGTCATTGAATGCGGCGGCGTGGGGTATCTCTGCCGAGCCTCGGTGACGACGCTTTCCCAGTTGCCGCCGACAGGCTCGGAGGCCTTCGTCTACACGTATCTCAACGTCGTACAGGACGGCGTCGACCTTTACGGTTTCTTCGACCGGGCCGAAAAGGATTGCTTCCTGATGCTCAACGGCGTCTCCGGCATCGGCCCGAAGGCGGCGCTTTCGATTCTCTCCGAATTCACGCCGGACGGGCTCGCGCTGGCCATCGCCTCCGGTGATACAAAGGTCATTACAAGAGCGAAAGGCGTCGGCCCGAAGGCGGCTCAGCGCATTGTGCTGGAACTCAAGGATAAGATGGCCGGCGGCCTCACGAGCGGCGCCTACGGATTTGGCGCGGCGTCCGGGCCGTCCATCCAGATTAAGGGTAACGCGGCGGAGGCGGTCGCGGCGATGAGCGCGCTGGGATACAGCCAGTCCGAAGCCGCAGCCGCCGTCGGCAAGCTGCCGCAGGAGATGTCGGTGGAAGAGATGATCAAAGCCGCCCTGCGCGCGCTCGCGATGAGATAAGGAGGAAACACCTTGCTCCACAACGAAATGGATTTTGAAAACCGCATCGTCACGCCGGAGGAGGAGCCTCTCGACCGCGACGCGGAATTCGACCTGCGGCCGAAGACGCTGGATGAATATATCGGCCAGACCAAGGCAAAAGAAAATATGGCGATCTATATCCGGGCGGCCAAACAGCGCGGCGATCCGCTCGATCATGTGCTGCTCTACGGCCCTCCGGGACTCGGCAAGACGACGCTCGCGGGCATCATCGCCAACGAGATGGGCGTCAGCATCCGCATCACGAGCGGACCGGCCATCGAGCGCCCGGGCGACCTTGCCGCCCTGCTGACCAACCTCAACGAAAATGATATTCTCTTCATCGACGAGATTCACCGCATCAACCGTTCCGTCGAGGAAGTGCTGTATCCGGCGATGGAGGATTATTCGCTGGATATCATCATCGGCAAAGGCCCTTCCGCCCGTTCCATCCGGATCGACCTGCCGAAATTCACGCTGATCGGCGCGACGACGAGGGCCGGTCAGCTTTCCGCGCCGCTCAGGGATCGCTTCGGCGTGATCGCAAGGCTGGAGCTTTACGATCCGGAGGATCTGTGCACGATCGCTCTGCGCAGCGCGGAGATTCTCGGCATAAAATGTGACCGGGCGGGTGCTTACGAACTCGCCAGAAGAAGCCGGGGCACGCCGCGCATCGTCAACCGCTTTCTGAAGCGGGTCCGCGATTTCGCGCAGGTCATGGGCGACGGCGTCATCACAAAGGAGATCGCGTCGTCGGCGCTTTCCCGATTGGAAGTCGACGAGCTCGGCCTCGATTCCATCGACCGCCGCATGCTCGAAATCATGATTAAAAATTACGCCGGAGGCCCGGTGGGCCTGGAGACGCTGGCCGCCGCCATCGGCGAAGAGACCGTGACCATCGAGGATGTCTATGAGCCGTATCTCATGCAGATCGGCTTTCTTAACCGGACCCCGAGAGGCCGCTGCGCAACGGCGCTGGCTTGCGAACATCTCGGTCTCACCCCTGCGGCGCCGCCCGCGGAAGAAGCGGGATGCGCGGATGAATTTGCTCAGATAAGTTTGGAGGACTGATAGATGGGAACTCTGTTTGGCACGGACGGCGTGCGCGGTATCGCAAACGAAAAACTGACGCCGGAACTCGCGATGTCGCTTGCCGGCGCCGCCGCGAGGGAAGCGTTTAAAATCAAGGGCAAAGCGCCGGCCTTTCTGGTCGGGCGCGACACAAGGATCTCCGGCGGCATGCTGGAATCCGCAGTCTGCGCGGGGCTTGCCTCTGCGGGCGCGGATGTCGTCCGCATCGGTGTCGTGGCCACGCCCGCAGTGGCATATCTCGTAAAAAAACTGGGTGCGGATGCCGGCGTGATGATTACGGCCTCGCACAATCCTTTCATGTATAACGGCATCAAGCTCTTCAATTCCAAGGGAATGAAATTTACGGATCCGCAGCAGGATGCCATCGAAGAGGCAGTCCTCTCCGACGAGGAGCCGTATTCTCGGGCTGCCGGCGAGCATATCGGCCGGCTCAGCGACGATCCGCTGGCGGCAAGGATGTACGGGGATTATATCGCCTCGGCGGCCGGGCGGCTCGACGGCCTCAGGCTGGCCGTCGACTGCGCAAACGGCGCGGCCTCGCGGACGGCGGAGATGATCTTCGATAAAAAGGGTGCGGAGGTCGTCTATCTCAGCCGCGAGCCGGACGGCGTCAACGTCAATGAGAACTGCGGCTCCCTGCACATCGAGGGTTTGAGCGCCTTCGTGAAAGAAAACGGTTTCGATCTCGGCGTGGCCTTTGACGGCGACGCGGACCGCTGCCTTGCCATCGATGAAAACGGCGATCTGATGAGCGGCGACCACATCCTTGCGATTCTGGCCGACCGTTTCGACCGGGAGGGCAGGCTCGCAAACCGGGCCATCGTCCCGACCATCATGAGCAACATGGGACTCTTTGAATTTGCGGAAAAGCGCGGCCTCGGCTGCGACCCGACGAAGGTCGGCGACCGGTATGTGCTCGAGTCCATGCTGGAACACGGGTACAGCCTCGGAGGCGAACAGTCCGGCCATGTCATCCTTCTGGATTATATGCCCACGGGCGACGGCCAGCTGACCGGCCTTCTGCTGGCGGAGACGCTCGTCAAATCCGGCAAAAAGGCCTCCGAGCTGAAATCTCTGATTACGATCTACCCGCAGTATATCGTCAACATCCACGCAACGCCGGAGATGAAAGAGCGGCTTTCCGATCCGGAAGTAAAATCCTACGTCGATATCCAGCAGGAGCGCCTGCGGAGCGAGGGTCGGATCCTGGTCCGCGCCTCCGGCACCGAGCCGCTGATTCGGATCATGGCGGAGGGAAAAAACGAGGAGCGCATCTCGCTTCTCGTCGAGGAATGCGCGCGGACGCTGACGGATCTGCTGAAATGAGGTACTATGCGCTTTAGTAAAGACTGGAAAGATTACGAGCTCCTGGACTGCTCCGGCGGCGAACGCCTGGAGCGGTGGGGCGATTATGTGCTGATCCGGCCGGATCCGCAGGTCATCTGGGATACACCGAAGACAAACTCCCTCTGGGAGCGCGCGGATGCCCGCTATCTGCGGAGCAGCGAGGGCGGCGGACACTGGGAGTTCCGCCGGAAGCTGCCGGAGGAATGGGAGATCGGCTACAAAAACCTGCGTTTCCGCATCAGCCCGACCGGCTTCAAGCATACGGGCCTTTTCCCGGAGCAGGCGGTCAACTGGGATTACGCGCAGCAAATGATTAAAAGCGCCGGGCGGAATATCCGGGTGCTGAATCTCTTCGCCTACACCGGCGCGGCGACCCTTGCGGCGGCCGAGGCGGGCGCTTCGGTCTGCCATGTGGACGCGGCAAAGGGCATGGTGCGCTGGGCGCGGGAAAACGCCGCGCTTTCAAAGCTCGAGGAAAAGCCGGTGCGCTGGATTGTCGACGACTGCGCGAAATTTGTCGAGCGGGAGATCCGGCGCGACAGCTTCTATGACGCCGTCATTCTGGATCCCCCCTCCTATGGAAGAGGCCCGGCCGGCGAGGTCTGGAAGCTCGAGGATCAGATCTACGATCTCATCGCGCTCTGTAAAGGCGTATTGACCGAAAAGCCGCTCTTTGTGATGCTGAATTCCTACACAACCGGTCTCTCGGCCTCCGCCATGGAGTACGTCCTCGGCGCAAACCTGCGGACCTTCGGCGGAAGCCTCGAATCCGGCGAGATCGGCCTCCCGGTCAAAGAGACCGGCATGGTGCTGCCCTGCGGCTCCACCGCAATCTGGAAGACGGAGCGCTGAGACGCCGGAGAAAAACGGAAGAAGCATTGTGATAAAAAGAACACGGAACCGGCGTCTATGCCGGAGGCGGACGAGGGGATCGGCTCTGCTGCCCTGCGGCTCCGCCGCAATCTGAAAAACGGAGCGCTGATATGCTGGAAAAGGAAGAAATCGAAGCGCATTTTTATCAGGATAAATACTTGTACGCGGATATGATCGCCGCCCTGCGCGACAGCCGAAACAGGGTCGCCTACGCGGAGGAAGACGGCGTTCTGCTGCGGATGAGGGCCGGCAATATGCACTGGCTCACCGCGGAGACGCCCGAGGCCGCCGGGCGGATTCTGGATTTCGTAAAGCGCCCGGATATGTTTCTGATCCATCAAGATTTCTGTAAGGAGATCATCATCAGAAAATTCGGTCTCTGCGGCGAAATGCGCTGCTGGCAGGGCGCCTACTTTGGAACGGAACCGCTGCCGGTCGTTCTGCCGGAAGGAATGGAGCTCCGGGATCTTCACATGAGCGACCTCGACATGGTGATGGAGCGATACACGCATGCCGACGGCGACCGGGCATACATAGCGAGCCGTCTCAAATACGGCATGATCGGCGCCTATTTTGGCGAAACCTGCGCCGGATTTGTCGGGGTGCATGGGGAGGGCTCGATGGGCCTTCTCGAGGTTTTCCCGGAATATCGGCGGATGGGCGTCGCCTCGGCGCTGGAGAGCGCAATGACGAACCGGATGCTCGCTAAGGGCCTGATCCCGTACGGCCACGTCGTCGTCGGGAACGAGGCCTCCCGCGCGCTCCAGAAAAAACTCGGTTTTACCTTTGCGGAGCAGACCGTAAGCTGGCTGTTCCGAAGTGAGGAATAAATTTTCAAAAGGACAGAAGATGCCAAAAAAGAGGTTTATTGAAGCGGAAAACATCAGCTACGCCTATCCGAGCTACGACGGGATGATCCCGCCGCTGGTTCTGGACGGCGTCAGCATGTCGATCTGCGAGGGAGAGATCGTCGCTGTACTCGGCCATAACGGCTCCGGCAAATCGACGCTCGCCAAGCATTTCAACTCCATTCTGATCCCGACTTCCGGAAAAGTCACGGTCGACGGCATGGATACGGCCTCGGAGGAGAAGCTCTATGAGATCCGGCAGGAGGTCGGCATGGTCTTCCAGAACCCGGATAACCAGATCGTCGCCACCGTGGTCGAGGAGGATGTGGCCTTCGCGCTCGAGAATCTGGGCGTGCCGCCCAAGGAGATCCGGGAGCGCGTGAACGACGCCCTGAAAAAGGTCGGCATGTACGAGTACCGCGAGCACGCGCCCTATCAACTCTCGGGCGGGCAGAAGCAGCGCGTCGCCATCGCGGGGATCATCGCGATGCGGCCGAAGTGCGTCGTGCTCGACGAGCCGACGGCCATGCTCGACCCAAAAGGAAGAAAAGAGGTCATGAGCACCATCCGGCAGCTGAATGAGGAATTCGGCATCACCGTCGTGCTCATCACCCACTATATGGACGAAGCCGCCGAGTGCGGCCGGGTCGTTGTGATCGACGACGGAAAGATTCTGCTCGACAATACGCCGAAAGAGGTATTTTCGCAGGTCGATCTGCTGCGCCGGCACGGGCTGGATGTTCCGCAGGCGGCCGAGCTCTGCCATGAGCTGCGGCTTTCCGGCCTCGATGTGCCGGAGGGCGTGCTGACCGAGCGGGAATGCGTCGAGGCCATCGCGGCCCTCTTCGGAAAGGGGGCCTCCGCATGAGCGAGATCATCCGTACGGAACACCTCTCCTACGTCTATTCCGCGGGGACGCCGTTTGAAAACGCCGCACTCGACGACATCAATATCTCCGTCGAAGAGGGCACGTTTCTCGGGCTGATCGGCCACACCGGCTCCGGGAAATCGACGCTGATCCAGCATTTAAACGGCCTTCTGAAGCCGGATTCCGGCAAAGTTTATATCGGCGGCGAGGATATCTGGGCGGACCCCAAAAAGATCCGCCGCTTCCGCTTCAAGGTCGGGCTCGTCTTCCAGTATCCGGAGTACCAGCTCTTTGAGGAGACGGTCAGGAAGGATATCTCCTTCGGGCCGCGGAATATGGGGCTCTCCGAGGAGGAGATCGCCGGGCGCGTGCTCGAGGCGGCCGAACTCGTCGGCCTGCCGGAAAATTATCTCGACAAATCGCCGTTTGAGCTCTCCGGCGGCGAAAAGCGCAGGGCGGCCATCGCGGGCGTTCTTGCCATGCGGCCGGAGGTTCTGATTCTGGACGAGCCCACCGCGGGCCTCGATCCGAGAGGCCGGGAGCACATCCTCGGCGAGATTGCCGAATATCACGACCGCTACGGCGCCACGATCATTCTTGTCTCTCATTCGATGGAGGATGTCGCGCGCTTTGCGGACCATGTGCTGATTATGGATCACGGCCATGCCGCCATGTACGGCACCACAAGAGAGATCTTCCGCCGTGTCGGGGAACTTACGGAGATGGGCCTCGAGGTGCCGCAGATCAGCCGCATCTTCGCCGGCCTTGCCGCAAGGGGCATCCCGGTGCCGGAGAGCGTGCTGACCGTCGGGGAAGCGAAAGAGGCCGTTCTGCGCCTTCTCAGGGAAGGGGGCGGCGTCTGATGCTGAAAGATATCACGTTCGGGCAGTATTATCCCGGCACGTCGGTCGTTCACCGCCTCGATCCGCGCATCAAGCTGATCCTGACGCTCGCCTATATCACGATGCTGTTCGTGGCGGACGGCATGATCCCGCTTGCGGTCGGCGTGGGCTTTGTGGTACTGTTTTACGCGCTTGCGAGACTGCCGGCGAAGCTGATCTTCAAATCCATGAAGCCGGTCGTGCCGATCATTGTCTTCACCGCGGTGCTGAACGTCCTCTTTATCGAGGGCGAGCCGCTCTGGACATTTTATTTTATCAAAATAACTAAGGAAGGCCTGCTGACGGCGGCGCTGATGTGCGTGCGCATTCTCTGCCTGATTGCGGGCAGCTCCCTTCTGACCTACACCACCTCGCCGATTGTGCTGACCGATGGCCTCGAGCGCCTGATGCGGCCGCTCTCCGCGATCAAGGTGCCGGTGCACGAGCTTGCCATGATGATGACGATCGCGCTTCGCTTCATCCCGACGCTGGTCGAGGAGACCGGAAAGATCATGTCGGCCCAGAAGGCGCGCGGCGCGGATATGGAATCCGGTACGGTCATCCAGCGGGCAAAGGCGCTCGTGCCGATTCTGATTCCGCTGTTCGTGTCGGCCTTCCGCCGGGCGGACGAGCTGGCCCTCGCAATGGAGTGCCGCTGCTATCACGGCGGGGAGGGCCGCACCCGGATGAAGCAGCTCTCGCTCGGCCCGCAGGACTGGATTGCGGTGCTGGTCGTCGCGGCCGGATTCGCGGGCATCGTTCTGTTGAATCTCTATGGGCCGCCGGTTCTGAAACTCTGAAAACAAAGGAATTTTATGCGCATGAGAAACCTGCTTCTGACGATTTCCTATAAAGGCACCAACTATCACGGTTTTCAGGTGCAGAAAAACGCCGTCACGGTCTGCGAAGTGCTGCAAGACGCGATGGAGACGCTGCTGGGCGAGCGGCCGGACGTCAAGGGCTGCTCCCGCACCGACGCCGGAGTTCACGCCAACAAATATTGCGTGAGCTTCCGCACGGAAAACCCGATGCCCTGCGCGCGGATCGCAAGGAGCCTCGACGCCCTGCTGCCGGAGGACATCGCGGTCTGCGCCTGCAAAGAGGTGCCGGAGGAATTCCACGCCCGCTATTCCTGTAAGGGGAAGCGGTATGTCTATAAAATCTGGGATGCGCCGTACATGAGCCCCTTCTGGATCGGGCTGGCGCTTCACCATCCGAAGCCGGTGGACGAGTACCTTCTGGATGCCGTCTGCACGGATTTTCTCGGAAAGCACGATTTTTCGGCCTTCGCGGGCGCAAAAAACGAGCAGGAGGATTCCACAAGGGAGATCTATGACTGCTCGGTCACGCGCGAGGGGAATCTGGTCACCTTTTCCGTCACCGGCGACGGGTTTTTATACAACATGGTCCGGATCATGGCGGGCACCCTGCTCGCGATCAGCGACGGGAAGATTGAGCCGGACGCTTTGCCGGAGATTCTCGCGTCGGGGGACCGGAAGCGCGCCGGCAAGACCGCAAGGGCGGAGGGGCTGTATCTCGACGACGTGTTCTACGAGGAGGACGGGGATGAAGGATGAGTTTCTGACGGCGGAGCCGCCGGAGGGCGAAACCGCCGTGGCGCTGGGCATCTTTGACGGAGTCCACCGCGCGCACCGCAAAATTCTGGAGGCGGCTTCCCGTACCGGGCTGGAGCCGTGGGGGTTCACGTTCGCCTCCGGGCAGCTTCCGGAGCGGAAGGCGGGCGCCCCGCTGCTGCTCTCGCCGGAGATGAAATACCGGCTGATGGCGGGCTGCGGAATCCGGCACGTCTATGCGCCGGAGTTTACGTCCATTCATGGGATGAGCGGCGAAGAATTTGTGCAGGAAGTGCTCAAAAACCGCCTGCATGCAAAAAAAGTCTTTATCGGATACGATTTCCGCTTCGGAAAGAACGCCTCCTGCGGCGCCGAGGAACTTGCGGCGCTCTGCGGAGAGAACGGCATGGAGCTCACCGTTATCGAGGAGATGGACGATATGGGCCTGCCGATCTCCGCGACGAGAATCCGCGAGGCCGTTCAAAGCGGAGATACCCGCACGGCTTTCCGGCTGGCGGGCTATCCCTTTGTCATCGACCAGCCGGTCGTATACGGGGAGCGGCTCGGCACCGTGCACGACCTGCCCACGATCAATCAGCCGATCCCGGAGGGCTACTGCGTGCCGAAATTCGGCGTCTATGCGGCTGCGGCGCTGGCCGGCGGAAAACTCTATGCGGCGGCGGCGGATGTCGGCGTAAAGCCGACCGTCTCGGAAAAGGGCACCGTCATGGCGGAGACGCATCTGATCGGCTGGAACGGCGACCTCTACGGCGAGCGCGTGCCGGTCTTCTTCCTCACCTATCTGCGGGAGGAACGGGAATTCGGCTCGGAGACCGAACTTTTTGCCCATATTGCCGACGACGCCTCAAAAGCGGAGGCCGAGGCGAAGAGCTGGCTCGATACATATGGGGAGGCTCTGCTTGCGATGTTGGGCGAAAAATAGGCGATAGAAGGGAAATTTTCGGCAGAAATAAAGTATTTTTGCTTTACAAAGTTGGAAGACTATGATATAATCAAACAGCTGGTCTCCAGACCCGCAAAAACCCACTCCCGGCTCCGGGATCCTGCCGTTAGGTCAGTCCTTTGGGACGCGCACGGCGTTCACCGGCCCGCTGCTGAGACAGGGAAATTAATTTATGAGGTGAAACACACATGCTTCGCAAAGAGGAAAAATCCGCCATCATCGAGGAAAACCGTCTTGCCGATAACGACACCGGTTCCCCGGAAGTTCAGATCGCCATCCTGACAAGGAGAATCAACGACCTGAACGAACACCTGAAGCTCCACAAAAAGGACAACCATTCCCGCCGCGGCCTGCTCAAAATGGTCGGCCGCCGCAGAAATATGCTCAACTACTTACAGAAAAAAGATATTGAGCGTTACCGTGCGATCATCGCGAAACTCGGCATTCGTAAATAACTTTGTCTCTGCGAAGTCAGGCGAGTGTCAAAACCCCGCCTGACTTCATTGAGTATATAGGCCCAAAAATTAAAAAAAACAGCAGCGTAAAACGGCAGACATCGGAAATAAGCAGTGAATCGAGGACCCGGAACTCCGGATTTTGGATTAATTGCTCATTCCCGCCTCCGCTTTGTTTTTGCTGCGTACAGAAACGAAACGGAGGTATTTCTTTTATGTTTGAAAATTACCGCGTATTTGAGACAGAATTCGCCGGAAGAAAAATGACATTTGAAACCGGCAAACTCTGCGCTCTCTCCAACGCATCCGTGCTGGTCCGCTACGGCGAGACCGCCGTCCTTTGCAACGCCACCGCTTCCCAGACTCCGCGCGAGGGCATCGATTACTTCCCGCTCTCCGTCGATTTTGACGAGAAGCTCTATTCCATCGGCCGCATCCCCGGCTCCTTCCCGAGAAGAGAAGGCCGCCCGACCGACCGCGCGATTCTCGATTCCCGCGTCGTCGACCGTCCGATGCGCCCGCTTTTCCCCAAGGATATGCGCAACGACTGCTCCATCGTGATGAGCGCCCTCTCCGTCGACCCGGATAACCCCTATGCCATCTGCGGCATGAACGGCGCTTCCATGGCGGTTGCGATTTCCGACATCCCGTGGAACGGCCCGATCGCCGGCTGCCAGGTCGGCCTTGTCGGCGGCGAGATCGTTCTCAACCCGACCGCCGAACAGGAGGCCGCCTCCGATCTGCACCTGATCGTCGCCTCCACCGCCGAAAAGGTCGTCATGATCGAAGCCGGCGCCAACGAGGTTGACAACGAGACGATGCTCAAGGCCATCATGGCTGCCCACAGAGAAAATCAGAAGCTGGTCGCCTTTATCAACGGCGTCGTCGCCGAAATCGGCAAGCCGAAGTTCTCGTTCCAGTCGATCGAAGTTCCGGCCGAGATGTTTGAGGCCGTCAAGGAGTTTGCCGCGGACGATGTCCGCAAGGCCCTCAGCACCACGGATAAAAAGGAACGCGACGCAAACCTTGCGCCGATCGTCGCCGCCGTCCACGAAAAATTCGACGAGATTTGCTCGGATAATACCGCGAAGCTCGACGAGGCCATGTATAAGCTTCAGAAATACGTCGTTCGCAGATGGCTGATCGACGACGGCAAGCGCGCCGACGGCAGAGGGCTCGACGAGATCCGCCCGCTGGCTGCCGAAGTCGGCCTGCTCCCGAGAGTGCACGGCTCCGGCCTGTTCACCAGAGGGCAGACTCAGGTGCTGACCATCGCCACGCTTGGCCTGATCAGCGACGCGCAGGAGCTCGACGGCATCGACGGCGTCACCGAGAAGCGCTATATGCACCAGTACAACATGCCTTCCTATACGGTCGGCGAGACCAGGCCCTCCAGAGGACCCGGCCGGCGTGAAATCGGCCACGGCGCCCTCGCCGAGAGAGCCCTCGAGCCGGTCATTCCTTCCGTCGACGAGTTCCCCTACACCATCCGCATGGTCTCCGAAGTGCTTTCTTCCAACGGCTCCACGAGCCAGGGCGCGGTCTGCGGATCCACGCTTGCTCTGATGGATGCCGGCGTCCCGATCAGGAAGCCGGTCGCGGGCATCTCCTGCGGCCTCGTCACCGAAGGCGGACGCTGGATGACCATGGTCGACATTCAGGGACTTGAGGATTTCTTCGGCGACATGGACTTCAAGGTTGCCGGCACCAAGGACGGCATCACCGCGATTCAGATGGACCTCAAATGCGACGGCCTGACCGAGGATATCATCCGCGAGGCCCTCGAAAAGACCTATAAAGCCCGCCTCCACATTCTGGATGATGTGATGCTCAAGGCCATTCCGGCGCCGAGGGAGGAACTCTCCAAGTACGCGCCCAAGATGCTCACCATCGTCATCGATCCGGAGAAGATCCGCGACGTCATCGGTTCCGGCGGCAAGGTCATTCAGAAGATCTGCGCCGAGTGCGACGTCAAGATCGACGTCGAAGAGGACGGCCACGTCTATGTTTCCGGTATCGATATCGAAAACGCCCGCCGTGCCATTCAGGTCATCGAAACCATCACCAAGGATCCCGAGATCGGCTCTATTTACAAAGGCAAGGTTACCCGCCTGATGCAGTTCGGCGCCTTCGTGGAGATCGCCCCCGGAAAAGAGGGCCTCTGCCACATCTCGAAGCTCGACACCAAGCGCGTCGAGAAGGTCGAGGATGTCGTCAAGCCCGGTGATGAGATCGTGGTCAAGGTCGTCGAGATCGACAGCCAGGGCCGCATCAACCTCTCGAGAAAAGACGCCCTCGCCGATCTGGAAGCAAAACAGAAACGGACCAACGAGTAAAATCGCTTAAAAAAGACAAAAAGGACGGGAAACCGTCCTTTTTTTGTTTCCCATGCGTGACAGAGGATACAGTTTTGTTACATTGCCCGGAGGGGCCTTGCAGGGGAAGATGGTTTTATTGTATAATACAAAAGATAATGGGAGTTTGTGCGAAAAGGAAGCGGAAACCATGCGGGAGATCTATCTCGACAACAGCGCGACGACGCGGGTCTATCCCGAGGCCGCCGACGCCGCATACCGGGTGATGACCGAGATCTACGGCAACCCCTCCTCGCTCCATAAAAAGGGCATCGAGGCGGAGCAGGTCATGACGGAGGCCCGCGGAAAGATCGCCGCGGCGCTCGGTGCGGATGCGGAGGGCCTCGTTTTTACTTCCGGCGGCACGGAGGCCAACAACCTCGCCGTGATCGGCACCGCTTTGGCAAAGAGGCGCCGCGGCAGCGAGATCGTCGCCTCCGCCTACGAGCACGACTCCGTCATGGAATCTCTAAAATATCTTGAGGGAGAGGGCTTCTCCGTCACCTATCTGAAGCCGGATGCTTCCGGCATCGTCACGCCGGAGATGGTGGCCGGGGCGGTCGGCGAAAAGACGATTCTCGTCACGGTCATGCTGATGAACAACGAGATCGGCGCGGTCAATCCGATCCGGGAGATCGCCGCCGCCGCGAAGGAGAAAAATCCGGAAGTCACGGTGCACACCGACGCGGTGCAGGCGTTTTGCAAGCTGCCGTTCCGCGCCGACAAACTGGGAGCCGACCTTGTGACGATCACCGCGCACAAGATCGGCGGGCCGAAAGGCTGCGGCGCGCTCTGGATGCGAAAGGGCTGCCGGGTTGCCGCGCGGAGTCTAGGGGGCGAGCAGGAAAAGCGAATCCGCGCCGGTACGGAGGCGGTGCCTCTGATTGCGGCGTTCGGCGCTGCGGCGGAGAAGGCCAAGGCGGATATGCCGCGGCTCCGGGCATCCGCGGAGGAGTTTGAGCGCCGCCTGTTTGAAGATCTTCAGGGAATCCCAGGGGTTTTCCGCAACTCCCCGGAGGATGCGTTCCCCGGCATCATCAATCTCTCCGTTCCGGGCATCCGCAGCGAGATCATGCTCCATTTCCTTGAGGAAAAGGGCATCTATCTCTCCAGCGGTTCGGCCTGCGCCAAAGGGGCGAAGAGCCATGTGCTTCGGGCCATGAATCTGCCGCCGGAGCGGGTGGACAGCGCCCTGCGCGTCAGTTACGGCAGGGAAAATACCCCGGAGGATGCGGATGCGCTCGCGGAAGCCATCCGGGAGGCCGTGCAGAAACTCTGCCGGTGATGGGTCTGCCGCCGGACGTAACGGATGCGATCCGGGTGGACAGCGCCCTGCGCGTCAGTTGCAGCAGGGAAAATACCCCGGAGGATGCGGGTGCGCTCGCAGAAGCCATCCGGAGGCCGTGCAGAGGCTCTGCCGGTAATCGTTTGACTGGAAAGTGGAAAGTGAAAGATCGGTATGAATGAGATTATTTTACTCAAATGCGGAGAGATCGCGCTCAAGGGTCTCAACAAATCGGGGTTTGAGGACAGCCTGCTCAGCAACTGCCGGCGCCGCATCGCCGATCTGGGCGAGTTTTCCTACAAGAAAAGCCAGTCCACGCTCTATATCGAGCCGCAGAGCGAGGACATCGACCTCGACGAGACGGTCAGCCGCCTGCAAAAGATCTTCGGGATTGTGGCGCTGACACGTGCCGCCGCGGCGGAAAAAAATTTTCCGGATCTTGCAGAAACTGCAAAAATTTATCTTGCAGATATTCTGACGAAATGCCGCACTTTTAAAGTGGAGGCAAAGCGCTCGGATAAGAGCTTTCCGATGACCTCTCCGGAGATCAGCCGGGAGCTCGGGGGCGTTTTGCTGGAGCGGTTCCCTCACCTTAAAGTGGACGTCAACCATCCGGATATCGTCGTGATGGTCGAGATCCGGGAGCGCGCCGCCTACATCCACGGCAATCAGCTTCCCGGCGCGGGAGGCATGCCGGTCGGCACCTCGGGCAAGGCGCTGCTGCTGCTTTCGGGCGGCATCGACAGCCCGGTCGCCGGCTACATGATGGCGAAACGCGGCCTCGAGGTGGAGGCGCTGCATTTTCAGTCCCCGCCCTATACTGGCGAGCGCGCGTGGCTCAAGGTCAAAACGCTGGCCCAGCAGCTCTGCGATTACTGCGGCAAGATCGATCTCTTCTCCGCGGCCTTTACGGAGATTCAGGAGGAGATCAAGCGCAACTGCCCGGAGGAACTGTTTACGGTCATCATGCGGCGCTTCATGATGCGGGTGGCGCTCCGTCTCGCGGAGAAGGAGGGCTGCGGAGCCCTCATCACGGGCGAAAGCCTCGCGCAGGTGGCGAGCCAGACGCTTCCGGCCATCGCCTGCACCGACGCGGTCTGCGACATTCCGGTTTTCCGGCCGCTGATCGGCATGGATAAACAAGAGATCGTGGAGATCGCCCAGAGGATCGGCACCTTTGAGACGTCGATCCTGCCCTATGAGGACTGCTGCACGGTCTTTACGCCGCGGCATCCGCGCACGAGGCCGACCATCGAGATGATCGAGGAGGCCGAAAAAGCGCTCGATATCCCGGCGTTGCTGGAGCGCTGCACGGTCACGCACACAAGGCTCAAATATGGCGTATAATTTCTCCGCAAGGAGAATTTCCGATATTATTTCAAACAGAAAGGGGAGATGGTTTCATGCGTGCCGGCATTATTGGGATCGGCCGTGGGGAAGATGCTAAAAAGCAGCTTTCGCGGTCGATCGAGCTGATCCAAAAGGAACTTTCCGCATTGGGCATGGAAGCTGCACAGGAAAGTATCGTCCCTGCGGACAAGCTCACGGTCCATAAAATCGTCGCGGAGGCCCTGTCCGCAGTGAATGTGTTGATTTTGACCGGCGGAATGGGGGATGCTGCGGAGAATCTGGCGGTCACCGCCGTCTCCGCCGCCATCGGGTTCCGCACGGTTATGAAGCATGGTGAGCTGTTCCCGGAGGGCGCATCGATTCTCAGCAGTCCGGTCGGCGGCATCTCCGGCTGTGCAATTTCTGCGGGCACTCAGTGCATCATTTTGCTCCCGTCGGATCCGGCGGCGCTTCCGTCGCTGCTGGTACATAAGGTTTCAAGATATCTTGCCGAATTCGCCGGATGGCAGTACTCCCTGCGGAGCGTGCGTACGCTCGGCATGAGCGAAAAAGAGGTCTCCGACGCGGTGCTCCGGTATTTTGACCAGCAGAATCCGATCATTGCGGTCTTTGGCGACGGTCCCGAAACCGCCATCCAGATCTTTGCGACCGGGGCGACAAGGGAGCTCGCCGCGGAATCCGCCTTTGCCGGCCTCAAGCTGATCAGCGGCAAGCTCGGCAAAGCGGTCTACGGCATCGACGTGGAAAACGTCGGCCAGGCGCTGGAACAGGAACTCTCCCGCAAGGGGCTCTCCGCGGCGATCGCCGTCAACGGAGTTTCCCTTGCCGGGCTGCGGCGTCTCGGCGCTGCGGGGCGCTATGGCTCGCCGTTTATCGCGGCGGCGCCGGATGCGGCCAGCCTTGGCTCCCCGGAGAAGCTGATTCGTAAATACGGCGCCTCAAGCCCCTGGACCGCGGCCCTGCTTGCGGGTGAGGTTTGTAAAAAATTCGGCGCCGGAATCGGGCTTTCCATCGCGGCATCCGAAAACGCCCCGGAGAAGGGCGCGGAGGTCGCCGTGGCCATCGGAAACAACGTCTGGACCGAACATATCGATCTGCCGAAGGAGGGCACGGGGGCGCTCGTGTCCGCCGCGGAGTTTACCCTGATGCATCTGGCCCGGGCCGCGGCTTCCGCCTATCCGAAGACGCTGGCGGACGCGGTTCCGCTCAAGGACGCCATCTCCGGAAAAGCGCGCTTCCGTTCCAAACAGCCGAGGCGCAAATGGTACGCGAGATTCATCCCGATGAAAGGGGATTCCAAGGCCGAACTTCTGCGGAAAGGCGTATTCTATCTCTGCGTGCTGGTGTTTGCCGGCTCGATGGGGTATCTGGGCTCCCAGCTGCTGGATTCCTCGGCGCAGAAGAAGCTCGCCTCCAGCCTGCGTTCCCTGGTCGGAATCACGGGCGACGCGGTTGAGCTGCCGAACGGCTACGAATGTCTGCCCCAGTATGCCGCCCTTTATGAGCTCAACAACGATCTGATCGGCTATCTCTCCATTGACGGAACCAACGTGGATTACCCGATCATGCAGACAACGGAGCCGGGCTACGACGGCAAAAAGGGCCAGTATTACCTCCGCAGGGATTTTTACAGCGAATACACCCTCTACGGCACGCCGTTCCTGGATTACCGCTGCGGTGCCCTGCCGGACGATATGAGCGACAACCTGATCATCTACGGCCACAACATTTATGACGACGGCCAGATGTTCAGCGAGCTCCTGAGCTACGAGAAACTGAAATATTATAAACAGCACCCGCTGATCCACTTCGATACGATCTACGAGGAGCATGACTGGCTGGTCGTGGGCATCATCATCACGAACGCTTACGAAAAAGACGGCCCGATCTGGGATTACACCAACTTCATCAACGCGAAGAGCGAAACCGCCAAGGAGGAGTTCGTCTCCGAAATCGGCAAGCGCACCCTGATCGTGACGGGCGTCGATTACGACGCGAGCGACACTTATCTGACGCTCTCGACCTGTTCCTACGATTTCAAGGATGCCCGTTTCGTGATCCTTGCCAGAATGGTCCGGGACGGCGAAGATACCAGCGCGATCGATACCTCTGTGGCCTACTACAATCCGAATCCGCTGATGCCGGAAGCCTGGTATACGGCCATCTCCCAGAATCAGGCCGCCGATTCGGATGCGGTCTATGAGGTTGAAACCAGCTCGGAGGCGGAGGAGAGCGAGGAAGAGGAGAGCGAAGAGGAAAAATCCTCTTCTTCCAAAGCGGAATCTTCCTCCAAGACGGAATCGTCTTCCAAAGCAGAATCCTCCTCCAAGGCGGAGTCGTCGTCGGCGCCGGAGTCCTCGTCGATACCGGAATCCTCGTCGGTGCCGGAGTCCTCGTCGATACCGGAATCCTCGTCGGTGCCAGAGTCCTCGTCGATCCCGGAATCTTCATCGATCCCCGCATCCTCATCGACACCGGAGTCGTCCACCGCACCGATTTCGGCCGTACCGGAGGTCTCCACCGGATCGCTGCACAGCAGCGGACTCTCTCTTTCCTCCGAGATGATGACTTCATCGGACGGAGAAGAGTAAAGAAATATCCCCGCGCGTCTTCCTGCCGCGGGGATTTCCCTTATATATAGTTCCGTTCCCGGATCGGCGAGAAGCCTTCTTCGGACGGAAGCCCCGTGATCAGAAAGGAGGGGTCGGCTTGTTAAAAAGCAAATGGAAACATAAACTGATTGTGCCCCTGCTGGTGATGCTGGGGCTGCTGCTCGCCGCAGGAGCGGGCTTTGCCGTCTATTTTACCTCGGACTCCGGGAGGGAGTGGTTTGATTCCTTCCTGAACGGCGGACGCTTCTCCGGCGCGGCATCTTTTTCCACGGAGGAATCCTCCTCGGAAGAGGAACCTTCGTCCGAAGCGGCGTCTTCGTCGGCGCCGGAATCTTCGTCCGAAGCGGCGTCCTCATCGGCGCCGGAATCTTCGTCTGAAGCGGCGTCTTCGTCGGTACCGGAATCTTCCTCCGAGGCGGCGTCCTCATCGGCACCGGAATCTTCCTCCGAGGCGGCATCCTCATCGGCGCCGGAGCCTGCATCCGAGAAGACGTCTTCGTCGGTATCCATCCAGGTTCCGAGAAAGGAATCTTCTTCGGCGGCGGAGGAGGAAGAGGAAGACAGCGAGGCGGAGAGCGAGCTCCCCGATCTCGAGGACGAAAGCCCTTATTATGAGAGCTCGCTGGAAAACACGGCCACGGTAAACGGCAAAAAGATGTCCGAATTCGACGCCGTCTGCCAGATCGTCATGGCGGAGATCGGCGGAGGCGGGCCTGAAGAGGCCATCAAGGCGCACGCGGTCGCCACATTCACCTACATAAAAAGGTGCGGCAACAATCTGACCGCCTATGTCAAGACGCCGGTCACCTCCGACGTCAAAGCCGCGGTCCGGGCCGTCATCGGCTGCGTGATCCTGGATGACCAGTCCGACGGCTACATCTACGCGGTATACAGCGCCGAATCCTGCGGCGTCACAGCGGCCGCGGAATGGGTCTGGGGCTACGAAAACCGCAACCTGCTCCCGGTGGAGAGCGAGTACGACACCTCAACCTATACCCTCAAGATTGACGCGGACGAGTTTGCGGAAAAGGTCTCCGACAGCTTCGACATCGATCTGGAGGGCGATCCCGGTGACTGGATCGAGATCCTCAGCTACTGGGAGGACAGCGATTATATCAATAAGATTCAGCTCGGCGATACGACCATCACGGCCCGCAAGCTCCGGGAAAACTGCCTCGGCTCCACCGTGCTCAAATCGACCGCCTTTACCGTCAGCTATAAGAGCTCGACCGACCAGCTCGTCTTTGAATGCGAGGGCTACGGCCACGGCGTCGGCCTCTCGCAGTACGGCGCGATCGACTACGCAAACAACGACGGCTGGAGCTTCAAAAAGATTCTGCTCCACTATTATTCCAACTGCTACCTCTCGATGGAAGAATAAAACTTTAAAAGAAAAAAACCGGGGTTTGTGCCCCGGCTTTTTTGTTGGGATGCAAGGAACCCGGGTGTGCCGTGTCGCCGCCGGGAACGGATCGCAGGCCTGCCGGAGGGCTCTCCACCCGTGCAGGGCATTTCCACAGTGGGGAAGGAAATTTCTCTTACCGGTTTATAGTCTCCTGTACAGGGCATTTCCGCCGCAGGGGAGGGCTCTTTTCCTGCCGGTTTGCGATCTTCCCGTATCGGGTGTTTCCGCCGGGACGGGGCTTCCCATTATCTGCTATGGTGCCTTATAGAAAAAGACTTATGCCAAGACTCCCTGCCCGTTGTGGCGCCTCTTCTATTCGGAACATGGCCCTCATAAAAACAAAAAAGACGGGACCGAAGTCCCGCCTTTTTTGAATCCCGAAAGGGAATCAGGCAATGTTGTGATAACCGGCGTACTCTTTGAGGAAGCCGTACTTGAGGAGCAGAACGTTGCCTTCGGCATCGGCGGCAGTCTTGATCGCGAAGGTATCCAGAATATCCTTGACGGTCATCTGGTTGTCGATCATGTACTGGAGCTGAGTCTGGTTGTCTTCGTTCTTGAAGAGCTTCTCTTCGGTGGCGCCGAGGGTCAGCGTAGCGTTGCTGTTGCGGAGGGTGCGCATACCGTTTTCATCGCGGCCCTGGAGGACATAATAGGTGTCTCCGGCGGCATTGGCGGTGGCAAGATCGGTATAGCCGAGGGTATCTCTCTCGTAGATCGCGACTTCGGCAACAAGGCCGCCGCCGTCGGTGATCTTGCGGGAAGCACGGTTGAAGCAGATGACGAACTTCAGGGAGCTATACTCGGTGCAGAAGTTGAAGTCACCGGTGGAATCCATAAAGCCGGCGATCGGGCCGTAGCCGTAGGTCGGATAGATGGCGTTGTTGATGGCGGTCACTTTCCCGATGCCCTGCGTCTGGGCTCCGGTGGCGACTTCGCCCTTGACCCAGGCGCCGTCCTGGTTCAGCCAGGCGTAGCCGGTCTCGTAATCATAGGAATTGACGTATTTGCCGTCGACCAGAGTGTTGGTCATGGCAAGCACGCCGGTAACGGAGTCATGCAGACCCCAGACGTCGATGGCGGCGCGGATCGGATCGGTCGCAGAAGCGGAGCAGACCCAGACATCAATGCCGTTGGAATCAAGAGTCTTCCACAGTTCGACAATGTTCTGAGAGACCTGAGTGCCGGAAGTCCAGGTGTACTCGACGTGGCCAACCTTGGAGGTGGCGTCGATATCGGCCGGGGTGGCCCAAGTGACGGAAGAGGTCTCAACAGCTTTGTAGGTGGTGTGGGAGCCGGTGGCCAGCGTATAG